>Ga0209755_10002105_pt1 | contig 28190 bp, 29 predicted proteins | sample TergutCo191P1_FD_187301 | JGI IMG/M metagenome (GOLD analysis project Ga0209755, IMG submission 187301) | Cornitermes sp. P1 segment gut microbial communities from Petit-Saut dam, French Guiana - Co191P1 (SPAdes) (version 2) | ecosystem: Host-associated > Arthropoda: Insects > Digestive system...
ATTTACTGACAGAATCGACGCCGCGTTCAAAACTATTCATCGCACGGTCGCCGGAGAGTGATTTTGCCATTGAACCAATATAGGTATTGTTGCCGATGGCAAGCACCACCGCAGTGGCACTGCCGGAGATGATGTTGGTGCCCATAAAACCCAGATTAACAATGTCCGTGAGTGCATCGGTTTCATTATTTTTAATGTCCGCATATTTTTCAACAGGATTTGACTCACCTGTAAGTGCTGATTGCGCAACGAAAGTATCTTTGGTGGTTAGAAAACGTAAGTCGGCGGGCAACATATCACCGGATGCAAGCTTAACAATGTCGCCGGGAACCACATCTTCCATGGCGATTTCTTGTTCTTTGCCCGCCCGAATGACATCACATTTATTGGAAATCATATGCGAGAGTTTTTCTGCGGCAGTGTTGGAACGCTGACTTTGTACAAAGGCAATCACACTCGAGAGCACAATCAAGAACACGATAATAATAATCGTGATGTAATCTTGTTGTTCTGCATAAATATAATTGGTAACATATGTAATAACGGCGATGATCATGAGGACGATATTGAAGGGGTTGATAACGGCTTCACGCAAACGATGCCACACGGTGTTTTTTTTGCCGGTCGTGATGATGTTTTTGCCGTGTTCATCTTGTACCGCTTCGGCTTGTTCTTCGGTAAGCCCTTTTGCAGAACTGTTCAATGAACGATATACATCATCAATGGGATGAAATGCCAATAGTTTCAGTTGTTTTTCGCTTTCGTTTTGTTTTTGGTGCACTTCTAGGTTGTTGCGCTTTAATTGTTGAAGGAATTTCATGATAACCCCTCTTTCATGTTGATGTTCTAATGTTTTATTTTACCATTTATTTACATTGTTATTCAAGTGACATTCATGTGATAAAATAATAATGCAATGCATTGTTTTGTAAACACTAAAACATACATTTAAATGGAATTAAATTTAAATGATTGCAATTTAAATAAAAAATGTTAAGATAAGTAAACTACATATGAAAAACAAATTTATTGGAGGGGTGTTATGCCAACCATTAATATGCGTTCAACCGCAACGTCCGTGAAGGGGCAGGGCGTTGGCTCTGTTTATGAAGATCAGGTCTCGCTGGTAAAATCACGGCTCAGTTCAGACTTTAACATCACCGAGAATCGCATGGGGCGATTCGACATTGAACATTACCATACCATCAATCCTACATATTACCTCAACCGCATCATCAACCGTAAATCGTCTTCCGGCATTTGCTATGTACATTTTCTTCCGGAAACGGTAGAACAGAGCATCCGTTTGCCGCGTTTTTTTAAAAAAGTTTTTTATAAATATATTTTGGCATTTTACAACAGCATGGATTATTTGGTGGTGGTCAATCCTTATATGATTGACATGCTCAAAGAACACGGGGTCACCAAGCCGGAACAATTATGCATCCCCAATTTTGCATCCAGTGATATGTTCTATCCTTTGGAAAAAAGTGAAACTGCCGCACTTAAAGAAAAATATGCACTTCCGCCGGACGGTTTTACCGTTTTAGGGGTGGGGCAGCTTCAAACCCGCAAAGGGATTGTTGATTTTGTTGAAACAGCAAAGCAATTGCCGCACATTCAGTTTGTTTGGGCAGGTGGTTTCTCATTCGGAAAGCTCAATGATGGCTATGAAGCAATCAATAAAATCGTGAAAAATCCTCCGGAGAATGTACGGTTTCTCGGCATTGTAGACCGTTCAGAGATGCCGGGCTTGTACAATCTGGCGGACATTATGTTTTTGCCGTCTTACGAAGAACTTTTCCCGATGGCAATCTTGGAAGCACATTGCTGTAAAACACCGGTTTTGCTGCGTGACACCGAATTTTATCAGGCGATTTTTGAAGACAATTATCTTAAAGCCAAAAATGTTGATGGCTTTGTGTCCATTTTGCACGATTTGAGCAAAATACCGGAATTTTTGGCATCACAGGGTGAAAAAGCATGGGATTTACGCCTGAAATACGGCGAAGAAAAAATACTGAGTCAGTGGCGTGATTTGTATGAACGTGCGCTGATTGAAAAACAAAACAAACGGCAAGCCGATCAAAACACGATGATGAAGAAAATCAAACAACAAACCATACAATTAGAAGTGCTCAAAAAAATCAAAAACCAAACCCATCCATCGGTTGTTGTCACAAAAATTAAAAAACAGTACCGTCAGTCATTCATCGTTAAAAGGAACAAACCGGATGACCTTTAAAGACAACGTCATCAAATATTTGATTCGTTTTGCATGGCTGATTGGTATTGGTACGATTGTGGGGTTTGCGATTTATGGTTATAGCACGGGGATTTTTTATTCTTCTGAATCGTTTGCAACATTTGTAAGGAATTATTCAACCTTTGCGCCGGTCATCTTGTTTGTTATCAACATCGTAAACATCACCATTCCCATCTTGCCCGGCGCACATGTGGCATCGGTGATTATTTATGGGATGTGGGTTGGCTTTTTATTAAACTATGTCAGCATCGTCATCGGTTCGATTATTGCATTTCAGCTATCCCGTCACTATGGAAGAAATTTTGTACGGCACATCATTTCCGAAAAAACATATGAAAAATACATGCTTAAAATGGAAGACGGCGGCAAATTTGAAAAATTTTTCACCATCATGATGTTTATGCCCATCGGACCCGATGATTTGCTCTGCTTGTTGGCGGGACTGACGCACATGAGGTTTAAAAAATTTGTCATTGTTATTTTGCTGTCCAAACCCCTGTCCATTTTTATTTTTACAACGGGATTGGCGGCAGTGATACAACGGTTTTTTTAATGTGAAATGTTTTGATTTTTTGTATATTAATGTGAAATTTTTAATTCTTGAATTGATGAAATAAATGCAAACGTTAATTTAATTTCGCTTCTAACGTGCTATAATGTCAAGATGGCATCATTGAGACAAAAATGTAAAATAACCATTTGTTTTCGGTGGTGTTTTGCATTGCATGAACATATTTGAGCGGGAGCGCATATTAATGGGTAAGAAATTTGCAAATGTTGCGGGAAAAATAGTGGGCTTGTTGATGTTTATAAGGTTGTTCATGATTCCGCGCACGTCCAGCATGGCAATCGGGGTTATTTTGCAAGCGATTGTTTTTATTTCAATTGGTGTTTACGCCGTGTTTTTAACCAAATTTTCAAAAAAAGTTCATATTTTCATATGCATCTGTCTTTTGATTCCAGCGATTTTTATCGGCTTTTTGGCGATCTACGGCAACAGAAGCACAACAACATTTGATGAAGATGTTATCATTGTATTAGGTGCAGGAACCAATGTTGCCAATCCGGCAAGCCCTTTGGCAAGAAGAATGGACACCGTTGTTTATTACTTTGGACGAAACCCCAATGCCTATGTCATCGTGTGCGGCGGCTTAGGGGTCGGTGCGGCAATAACAGAAGCCGAAGCAATGGCAAGACATCTGCATGAAAGAGGCATCCCTCTTGAACGTATTTTGTTTGAAGATTCATCAACATCAACACTTGAAAACCTTACCTTCGCGCAAGCGATTTTAAATGAGTATTTCCCCGATGGCTTTCGTGCTGTTGTGGTCTCAAATGATTTCCATATGTTTAGAACCGTACGCACGGCAAGGCGCATCGGAATGAATGTTAATCATTTGGGTGCTTCCACTCCGGTACATTTATTGGTTGAAAATTATTTAAGGGAAATGTTGGCGGTTGTGAATTTTTGGGTTTTTAGATGATGTCACTAATGGGTACTTTTATTTTTCGATTGCGGATAAATCTTGCGAAAGATGGGTTCAACTGTTAAACTATACTGTGATTTAATGAAAATCAACGTATATTATTGTATGAATAAATTTTGTGAGGTGTCAATTTGGGTATTTTAGATAAAATTTTCGGAACATACTCTGAAAAAGAAATCAAGCGCATGACGCCGGTGATTGATAAGATCATGGCACTGGAGTCAAAAATGCAGACATTGTCCGAAACAGAACTGCGCGGCATGACCGATGTGTTTAAATCACGCTTGGCAAAGGGTGAAACATTGGAAGACTTATTGCCGGAGGCGTTTGCGGTTGTACGCGAAGCCACACGCAGGCTTACGTCAAGACCGATTGAAGATGGCGGCATGAAGGGTGGTCCTCACTTTAAGGTACAGCTAATCGGCGGTATGGTGCTGCACCAAGGACGTATTGCAGAGATGAGAACCGGTGAGGGTAAAACACAAACCTGTGCGCTGCCGCTGTATCTTAACGCACTGGACGGTAAGGGTGCGCATCTTGTTACAGTCAACGAATACCTTGCGACATCTCAAGCTGAAGAGATGGGCAAACTTTATGAATATTTGGGACTCACCGTTGGTGTGATTACGCATGATAAAAAAGGGCCGGAACGCCGCGAAGCGTATGCTTGTGACATCACGTATGCCACAAACAATGAACTGGGCTTTGATTATTTGCGTGACAACATGGTGGTGTTTGAACAAGATAAGGTTCAGCGTTCATTGCATTATGCCATCATTGATGAGGTGGACTCCATTCTCATTGACGAAGCGCGGACACCGCTGATTATTTCCGGTCCGTCCGGTAAATCGACCATGTTGTATAAAGTCGCCGATCAATTTGCCAAAAACCTCAAAAAAGGCCGCATCATCAATGAAGAAGAAGCACTGAACAACCCCATGAGCCGTCAAGATATTCAAGAAGAAGGGGACTTCGTGGTTGATGAAAAGCGCAAAGCAGTCACGCTTACCCAAGAGGGTATACAAAAGGCGGAGCGTTATTTTGCCATTGAAAATTTATCCGATCCGGACAATATGGAAATTCAACACTTTATTAACAATGCATTAAAAGCAAATTATAACATGCACCGCGATACCGATTATGTGGTAAAAGATGATGAAATCATCATTGTTGACGAGTTTACAGGCCGTTTGATGCCGGGACGCCGTTATTCGGATGGACTGCACCAAGCCATTGAGGCCAAAGAAAACGTAAAGGTGCAGCGCGAATCAAAAACATTAGCGACCATTACGTTCCAAAACTTTTTTAACCGTTATGAAAAAAAAGCCGGTGCCACCGGTACCGCGATTACCGAAGAAGGCGAATTTAGAGAAATCTATGGGCTTGATGTGGTCACCGTACCCACAAACATGCCGATGATTCGTGATGATAAAGATGATTTGGTATACCGTACGGTGGCGGCAAAATACCGCGCCATTGTCGATGATATTGAGGCATCACATAAAAAAGGACAACCCATTTTGGTGGGTACGACTTCGATTGAAAAATCTGAATTGGTGTCGGCACTCTTAAAAAAACGCGGCATCAAACATGAGGTCTTGAACGCAAAGCAACATGAACGGGAAGCTGAAATTGTGGCACTTGCCGGCCAAAAAGGCAATGTCACCATTGCAACCAACATGGCAGGTCGTGGTACGGACATTATGCTTGGTGAAGGTGTGGTGGATGTCGGTGGGCTTAAAGTCATCGGTACGGAGCGCCATGAAGCCAGACGTATTGACAATCAGCTTCGAGGCCGTTCCGGCCGTCAAGGCGATCCGGGTGAATCGCGTTTTTATGTTGCACTGGAAGATGATTTGATGCGATTGTTTGGCGGCGAGCGTATTTCTCGCTTGTCAGAAACGATGGGCATGAGTGAAGATGACGCGATGGAACTGGGCATGGTGTCCAAGTCCATAGAGCGTGCACAAAAAAAGGTAGAAGGCAACAACTTCGGCATTCGTAAGCACCTTTTACAATATGACCAAGTCATGAATGAACAACGTGAAATTATTTACAATGAACGCAATAAAGTAATTGCCGGTGCAAATCTGCGTGAGAACATCATGAACATGATTAAAGCCGTGATGGGTCGTGCGGTGGATGAATTTACCGCCGAAGCGGACATTCCGGAAGACTGGGATATTCACGGACTGAATGAAAATTTGAATATTATTTTCCATAAACCGGCTGTGAATTTATCAAAAGAAGAACTGGATAGCATCACCAAAGATGTACTAAAAGATCGTTTAACACAGATGGCCAATGAACTTTATGAAAAGCGTGAAGCGGACATTGGTCCGGAACGTATGCGCGAACTGGAACGCATCATCACCATGCAGGTGATTGACCGCCGCTGGATGGATCATATTGATGAAATGGATCAAATGCGTCAAGGGATCAGCTTGCGCTCATATGCACAACGTGATCCGCTCGTAGAGTATAAATTCCTTGGTTATGATATGTTTGAAGAAATGAGCAATAACATTCAGCTTGATACCGTGCGCGGCATGTTTAATGTTGCCGTCGTTGAAGAACGCCAACCGGAGATGCAACAGGCCGTAAAAAAAGAAGAACTGATGACCAATCAGGACGACACCGCGGTGAAAAAGCCTAAAGTGCGCACCGCTGAAAAGGTTGGACGTAATGATCCTTGCCCTTGCGGCAGCGGTAAAAAATACAAACAATGCTGTATGAATAAGGTTGCGGAGACGCGATAAAATAATGACAGATGGATGTGAAATATATGCTCGCTTTAGAAGAGCTGAAACGAAACCTCATACCATATGAGGCGAAGTTGATTGAAATGGGGGATTCACTTTGACCTTGCGAATGCACAGGTTCAAATTGATGACCTAGAACAACAAACACAAAATCCGGATTTTTGGGGGGATGCTTCTAATTCACAATCCGTAATGAAAAAAATAAAGCATTTGCAAAATAAAATCGACCATTTTAAAGGCTTGGAAAGTCTTTATCATGATGCCTTAACGCTGGCAGAAATGGGTATTGAAGCGGCTGATGATTCAGTCACTAAAGAAGCGGTAGAATGCGCAAATACATTTATCGCTGCGTTTGAACAGCTTCGCATTGATACCTTGCTTAGCGGTGAATACGATGCATGCAACGCAGTGGTGACACTGCATCCCGGTGCCGGCGGTACCGAGTCTTGCGACTGGACCGGAATGCTCTTGCGTATGTACGGAAAATGGGCCGAAAAACGCAATTTCGGGTTTGAAATACTGGATTTATTGGACGGTGATGAAGCCGGAGTCAAATCCGTAACCTTTCAAATCACCGGGGATAATGCCTTTGGTTATTTACGCAGTGAAAAAGGCATTCATCGATTGGTGCGTATTTCTCCGTTTGATTCATCCGGCCGCCGTCACACCTCTTTTGCATCATGTGATGTCATGCCGGAGATCGATGATGCCGGCACGGTGGAGATTAATCCCGAAGATTTAAAGGTCGACACATACCGCTCCGGTGGTGCCGGCGGTCAGCATGTCAATAAAACCGAGTCGGCAATTCGTATCACACATATACCCACCGGCATTGTGGTGCAATGTCAAAATGAACGCAGTCAAATTCAAAACCGTGACCGTGCTATGAAGATGCTTCAATCACGTTTATACCTCAAACAGCAAGAAGAACATATGGAAAAATTATCCGGTATACGTGGTGAAACGATGGACAATTCATGGGGCAGCCAAATCCGCAACTATGTTTTTCATCCGTATTCGTTGGTCAAAGATTTACGCACCGGAGAAGAAACCGGCAATGTGCAAGCGGTGATGGACGGCAACATTGATGCGTTCATGAATGCGTACCTTATATGGCAGCATAAATCAAATACAGAGAAACAAGGATCATAATGAAAATTAAGATTACCATCAATGATGCAAACCGCCGTCTGGATAAATTCCTGATGGCTTTTTTAAATAAAGCCGTACCGTCATTCATTTACAAGATGCTCCGAAAAAAGCGCATCAAACTAAACGGTGCGCGCGCATCCGGCAGTGAAATGCTACAAGTGGATGATGAAATCACACTGTATCTTTCACCGGAAACCATTGCATCTTATCAAGAAGCAAAAATCGTGAAAGAGACCGCACCGCTGACCGGTATTGTGCATGAAGATGAGCATCTTTTAATCGTCAACAAACCAACCGGGTTGGCGTCACAATCCGGCGGAAGCATCGAAAATTTAAATGACCGAATTTTGTATTATTTATATCAAACCGGGCAATTTGATCCCGAAGGCAGCATCACGCCATCCATATGCAACCGGCTGGATGTCAATACTTCGGGCCTTGTGATTGCGGGCAAGACATTGTTGGGCTTACAGGAAATAAACCGATTGTTCTTCGAGCGGAAGATATACAAAGAATATTATGCGGTGGTGCATGGCGTAATAAAGGATGCATTTATATTAAAGGGTTTGTACCACAAGGATTCGGTGCAAAACATTGCCGGTATTTTAAACAATGAAATTGTTACGGAGTCATCCTTAGAAAACATGCTTATGCAGTGTAAAAATGATACAAAAACGGTTGCCGCGATAACACAAATAGAGCCGGTATCTGTATCACAGGACAATCAATATACTTTAATCAGAGTCAACCCCATCACCGGGCGTTCACATCAAATTCGCGCTCATCTTGCAAGCATTCAACATCCACTGGTTGGCGATGCGAAGTATGGCGGCAAACACATTGGCAGTATAAAGACACAACTGCTTCATTGTCATAAGCTGATGATTACGGACGAAACAACGCTGCCATATAAAACAGGCATGACGTTTACAGCCGACATGCCTGATAAAATGTTGCATTTTGTGCAAAAATATTTTAATAACTTTTAATGATGACGTTTCAGTGATTCAAGTGCCAAAAGTGCGTCAATGGGTGTCATTTTGTTAATGTCAATGGCATCCAGTGCGTCTTTTAAATCCTGTAAGCTTTCAAGTTGTGCTGCCATGGCGGCACCGGATTGAGCCTGGTTGTGAATCTGTGAAAGCTGTATGGTTTGCGTGTTTTTCTTCGCGGAAGCGCTGCCACCGGCTTGTGTATGCAAACGGGTGACATCTTGTTCACTCAGGTCATTTTCATTGAGTGCCATGAGTAAATCATTGGCACGGTTTAGGACGCTGACCGGCAATCCGGCAAGTTTTGCCACATGAATACCATAGGATTGTCCGGCACCGCCATGTGTGAGTTTTCGGGTGAATACGAGTTCTGATTTTGCACCGCGTCCCACTTCTCTTGCGGTAAAACAATAATTAACCACGCCATCCAACTGTCCTTCAAGTTGTGTTAATTCATGATAATGTGTTGCAAATAACGTCTTTGAACCCACTTTGTTGGCATCGCATATATATTCCAGCACGGACCATGCGATGGCAAGGCCATCAAATGTACTGGTTCCGCGTCCGATTTCATCCAACAGGACAAGACTTTTTTTTGTGGCATTGTTTAAAATATTCGCCACTTCCGTCATTTCAACCATAAAAGTACTCTGACCCGTGGCGAGGTCGTCAGAGGCACCCACACGCGTAAAAATGCGGTCACAAATACCGATTTGTGCTTCGGTTGCCGGAATAAAGGAACCAATTTGTGCCATGAGTACCAATAAGGCGACTTGACGCATGTAGGTTGATTTACCCGCCATGTTCGGACCGGTGATGATTGCCAAACGGTGAGATTGATTGTCAATAACCGAATGGTTTGGCACAAATGCATGACCCACCAATTTTTCAACCACCGGATGACGTCCATCTGTGATGTGAATGCCATCTTGATTGGTGATTTCCGGTTTGATGTATGCGTTGCGTTCTGCCACTTCTGAAAGGGATTGCAACACATCTAAGGTCGCTATGAGATTGGCAACAAACTGTATACGGGTAATTTCATGAAGGATTTGTATTTTTAAATTTTCAAAGATTTCCAGTTCCAGTGCAATGATTTTTTCCTGAGCACCCAAGAGTTCTTCTTCAAGTTGTTTTAGTTCGTCCGTAAAATAACGCTCGGCGTTAGCGAGTGTTTGTTTGCGGATGTAGTGTTCGGGCACTTTTGACTGTTGCGATGCCGTAACTTCTATATAGTAACCAAAAACGCGGTTGTAACGAATTTTTAAATTGGTGATGCCGGTTTTTTCTTTTTCAGAGGCTTCAAGTTCTGCCAAATAGCCTTGCGCATTGCTTTGAATGTCAATCAAGCGGTCAAGTTCTGCGCTAAAACCTTTACGAATCATCTTGCCTTCTTTCGTTGAGATGGGCGGATTTTCAACCAAGTGGGATTCGATTAATTCAAAAATATCACAAAGATCATCATAAGCATTTGAAATTTGGATGTTCACCGGACTTTGTACATTGCGCAACAATCTCTTTATCGCCGGAAGAAATGCGATGGAGGCGCGTAAAACAGCCATGTCTTTGGCATTGGCACTGCGCGAAGCAAGCCGACCCATGATGCGTTCAAGGTCATGCACTTGATGCAAGTATTCACGCAACTCAGCACGTTCCAGTGGCATCTGCTTCCATTCATGAACGCTGTCTTGACGTTTTTTTATGGCATCGGTATGCGTTAATGGTTGTTCCAGCCAGCTTCGGAGCATCCGTGCGCCCATGGCAGTTTTTGTATCGTCGATAACATCCAGCAAAGAACCCTTGCGCATGCCCGTTGCCGCAGAGTGGGTGAGTTCAAGGTTTCTGCGTGACGCTGAATCCAAAATCATATATTGTGTATGCTCATACGGCGATAATTTTGTAATTTGTGTGAGCAATGATTTTTGTGTTTCGTTCAGATACTCTAACAATGCACCACTTGCCGGGATGTGTCCTGCATCATCTTTCAGTCCAAAACCTTCAAGATTTAAAGTGCCAAAATGTGTGGTAAGGCATTTATACGCATTGGCGTGGTTAAATGTAAATTCCGGGACATCGGTGGGTTTTTTATTGAGTGTTTGTTCAAGATGGTTTCGGTCTGAAAAACTTTCAGACACCAAAATCTGTGCCGGCTGCAAACGCACCAATTCATCATAAATCAGTTGTGCATCGTCAGCACATGTGGTTACAAAATGTCCGGTGGTAATGTCTGCCGCGGCAAGTGAACAGTATTTTTTTGTTATATAGATACACGCAATATAGTTGTGACTGCGCTCATCGAGCATTGCAACATCGGTAATGGTACCGGGTGTGATGATGCGCACCACATCACGTTTGACAATCCCTTTGGCAAATTTTGCATCTTCCACTTGATCGCACATGGCGACATGATAACCTTTTTCTACAAGACGTGCGATATAGCCATCGACAGCATGTACCGGAACACCGCACATTGGTGCACGTTCGGCTTGTCCGCAGTCTCGTCCGGTCAGTGCGATGTCCAGTTCGCGCGCGGCTGTTTTGGCATCTTCAAAAAACATTTCAAAAAAATCACCCAGCCGAAACATAAGGATGGCGTCTTTGTATTTCGCTTTAATGTCAAAGTATTGTTGCATCATGGGGGTTAAGCCGGCCATTATGCCCTCCCTGTTACATAAAATGAACGTGCAGTTTCGATGGTCACGAAAACAACATCACCTTGCTTGTATCTTTGTTCAGATGAAAAATTAACCAAAGTGCCGTCGTCGGTTTTGCCTTTGTATTGATTGTTTGAAACAAAGTCATCAATCATGACCGCTACGGTCTTTCCGATGAGTTTTTCGTTTAAGGTTTGCATGATGGGGTACATCACATCAATCAGCCGATCAAATCGTTCAGCGACAATTTTTTTATCCGGTACATCTTTGCGCTCCGCCGCCGGTGTGCCGCTGCGTTTTGAATACTGAAAAGTAAATGCAGAATTAAATTGTGCTTCAGTAACGGCTTTAATGGTTTCTTCAAAATCTTCATCCGTTTCTCCGGGATAACCCACGATGATGTCCGTAGACAAGCCGATTTCCGGTATGTGCTCTTTTGCCCGACGAATAAGCGATAAATAATCTTCTTGTGTATATTTTCGGTTCATATCATGCAAGACCTTTGTCGATCCTGATTGCAGTGGTAAATGTAATGATTTACACACCTTATCCAAATCACGCAAGGCGAACAACAATTCATCCGATACATCTTTTGGGTGTGATGTCATGAAACGAATGCGCTTTAGGCCGTTAATCTTATTTACTTCATATAACAACTTTGGAAAAGATGTCGGAACTTCAAGATTTTGTCCGTAAGAATTAACATTTTGTCCAAGCAGCATGATTTCCACAACGCCATCGTTTACCAGTTCTTGTACTTCCTTGATGATGTCCTGCGGCAATCGGCTTTTTTCACGTCCGCGCACATAGGGTACAATGCAATAACTGCAATAATTGTCGCAGCCAAACATGATGTTTACACCGGCTTTGTGCGGAAATTCACGCGTGGTTACGGAGATGTTGTCCAGTTCCGGCAAACCGTCATCTTCGGTGATGTCCATGATGTTTTTGCCGGTGGTCAATGTTTTATATAAAAACTCAGGGAAACGATGGCGGTTACCGGTGCCAAAGATGATGTTAATATAATTGTGTTTTTGTGCGAACTGTTGCGCAATATGTTCTTGTTGTGTCATACAGCCGCATATTGCGACAATCATATCTTTACGTGTTTTCTTTAAGTGATTTAAATCACCCAAATGCCCAAAGACTTTATCTTCTGCGGATTCGCGCACACAGCAGGTATTATAAAGCACTAAATCGGCAACATCTTGTGATGTTGCTGCGGTATAGCCCAATGTTTCGATGAGTGCGGTTAATTTTTCTGAATCGCGATCATTCATTTGACATCCGTATGTGCGTATAAAATATGTGGGAACAGTACCTGTTTCATTTTGTTTGTGCGTATTTAATGATATAATCTTTTCAATGTATCCATTCAATTTGCTTTTACCTGCTTTCATCAAATTTGCTTTGCAAATCTTTCAACTTCATCATTAAATTTTACACTTTCATTACACATATTGCAATCACAGGAGGCGTTGTCATGAACGAATATTTGAATCCACCCAACTTGGATCCTAAAATTATTATTTTAAATTTGAATCCTTGTATTGATATAGAATATTCGGTACCATCGTTTAAACAGGGTGGACATAACCGCGTGGATATAAAAAACGAAAACGTTGCGGGGAAGGGCATTAATGTTGCGGTGTTGTTTCGGCATTTAAAACGCGATCCCTTACTGATTGGGTTTAATTTTACCGGCAGCGGATCTGTGTTGACGCAATACTTAGATGAAAAACAAGTACGGCATGATTTAATTGATGTGCCGGGCCGATTGCGTACCAATATTAAATTATATGAACAACGCAGCAAGCAGATGACAGAATTAAATCAAAAGGGTAGCCCTGTAACGGAAGTTCATTTAAAAGCGCTGGAAAATAAATTGGCACAATACAACCAAAAAGACACCATGCTTGTGATAAACGGTTCTTTACCTGAGGGGATGCCGCCGCAGTTCATCGCCAAAATCCATAAAAACTGGAAAGGCGATACGGTTTTGGATTTAACCGGTGATGCACTCAAACTCGCAATCAAAGAAAAGGCGGCGACGTTCATAAAACCCAATCTTTTTGAGCTTGAATCCACTTTTAATGTCAATGCGAACAACCGAGTTTTTACGGCCATTGAAGCCATGCGGTTGTGTATGCGTTATAAAGTACGTTATACGGTGGTGACCTTGGGTGCCGATGGTGCGCTCATTGCGACCAACCAAGGCGCGGTTCATATTGAGGCACCGAAAGTGAACATCAAATCACTGCAAGGTGCCGGTGATGCGCTGTTGATTGGACTTATTGAAGGATATTGGGTGGGTGGTTATACACAGGAGATGTTGCAGTTGGGTATGAGTGTTGCGGCGGCAAAGATTGAATGTGAAAGTACGGAACTCCCCAGCATGCAGGATATTTTTACATTTATGCAAAATTGTCCGGAAGCAAAACCGCTTACCGATGATGTTTTATCGAGTGCGCTTGATAAATTAGGTTATAAATAATAAAAGGGGTTTGCAATTGTGAACACAAAGAGTATAATAACGGTTAATTATTATTTTTTAGGACTGACTTTCAATGGGGTGTTTTAATTGGCAGCGTTTAATGTTAATCCGGACATTATTGAATCACTGTATCATGAACTCATTAATGAAATAAAAAAATACCGGCCAACGACATCATTAAAAATGGTGGAAGATGCTTATTTGCTTGCAAAAAACGCGCATAGTGGTCAAATGCGCAAATCCGGTGAGCCTTTTTTTATTCATCCATTGTCTGTGGCATTGATTTTGGCCGAGATCCGTACCGATCTTGAATCGATTACGGCGGCCATCTTGCATGATGTTGTAGAAGACACCAATATAGACATGGATCAAATCAGGCAAAAATTTGGCGAAGAAGTTGCATTGTTGGTTGATGGTGTCACAAAGATTGAACGTGTTGCCTATGTTTCAAAAACAGATGAACAAGCTGAAAATTACCGGAAAATGTTTTTTCATATGTCACAGGATGTTCGGGTTTTGCTCATTAAAATTGCAGACAGACTGCATAATATGCGCACACTTGAAGCACATTCCGTAGAAAAACAACGAGAAATTGCACAAGAAACTTTGGATATTTATGCGCCGCTTGCACACCGATTGGGTATTGCGCGTTTGCGTTATGAATTAGAGGATTTGGGTTTTAAATACACCGATCGCGCTTTATATAATGATTTGAAAATTAAAATCGAAATGAAACAAGCTGAACGCCAAGAAATCATTGAACAATTAATCGAAGAAATACAAAATCGTCTTAAACAAGATGGCATTTATGCCAAAGTAGACGGCAGACCCAAACGGTTCTATTCCATTTATAAAAAAATGCGTTCGCAAGATAAAACTTTGGATCAAATATATGATTTATACGCTGTCCGTGTACTGGTGAATGAAGTGCGCGAATGTTATGAAGTTTTAGGAAGACTTCATGAAATGTACACTCCGGTTCCCGGACGTTTTAAAGACTACATCGGCATGAAAAAAACGAATGGTTATCAGTCCCTGCACACGACATTGGTTGGTCCCGGTGAACCCTTTGAAGTGCAAATACGTACCTTTGATATGCACTCCATCGCAGAATTTGGTGTCGCTGCACATTGGAAATATAAAGAGGGCGGCAAAGCGGATAAAGATAAATGGCTTCAAGAAATCATGAACTGGCAACGTGAGCTGAGTGATAATGATGAATTTTTGGATGCATTAAAAATGGACTTGTCCGCATTTCAAGGACATGTTTATTGCTTTACACCCACCGGAGAAGTCATTTCATTGATTAATGGGTCTTGCGTCATTGATTTTGCCTATGCAATTCACTCATCTGTGGGCAACCGCATGATTGGTGCGCGTGTCAATGGCAAACTGTTGCCCATAAACCATGTATTACAAACAGGCGATCGTGTCGAAATTATTACATCTCAGAACATGAAGGGACCCAATCGGGATTGGCTTAGTATTGTTAAAACAAACCAAGCACGTTCTAAGATCAATCAGTGGTTTCGCCGAGAATCTCGCGATGAAAACTTAAAACGCGGACGAGAACTTCTTGAAGCGGCAGCGCAAATAAATCATGTCAGTTTTGATGATTTGTGCGCGGATGGCAGACTGGAAGAAGTACTGGAGCGTTTTAATTGTAAAAACCTTGAACAATTGATTCTTACGGTTGGGGTGGGTGGCTTAAAAGAAAAAATGGTCACCAACCATTTGTACCGCTTGTATGAAAAGGATCAGCCATTGCCTTCCGATGATGAACTCATTAAATCATTGCTTGAAGCCGGTATGAAAACAGAAAACCGCAAAGAAAAAAGCGGCATTGTGATTCGCGGTATTGGTGATACGGATGTGCGGTTTGGAAAATGTTGCGGACCGCTGCCGGGCGATGAAATTGTGGGTTTTGTTACACGCGGACGCGGACTGACCATACACCGTACGGATTGTTTGAATATTTTGCATATGGATGAATTTGATCGTGCCAGGTTGATTGAGGCACAGTGGCATGTAGAAAACAAAGCAGCAAAGACCTATCATACAGATTTACGATTGTCTTGTGATGACAGAGAAGGGTTGCTTGCTGATATTTCACGTGTATTTTCCGATGAAAAAGTACGCGTAACGTCGCTTACGGCACGCACCACACAATCAGAAGCGATTTTTGTTATCGGTATTGAAATATCAAATGGCGAGCATTTAGAACTGCTCATGAACAAATTGCGCAGTGAACAAGGTGTCCATGAAATAACGAGGATTCAAACCTGATGCAATGCATTTTAAACGGCCATCAGTATGTCAATGAAGTGCAGACCATTACACAAGTGTTCTTTCCCGGTGAAAAGTTTGAGATGCTGCATGCATTACCCTGTGAAAGCACAAATATCATCATCGAAAGCACGTTAACAACAACCACCGCAAGCGGTACTGTTTATATGAATGGTGCTGTAATAAGCTCACATTCTGAACCGACTGTGAATCTTCCGTTTTATTTGACAGATCGGCGTGTGGTGATGCTTGCACTGTTTCATGCACTCAAGCGTGTTTTGGACATCGAAACGCCATGGGGAACATTGACAGGCATCCGTCCTTCAAAATTAGTAAGGGATTGGCTGAATAAAGGCATGTCAACAGATGCTGTGATTAAAACATTGCAGCATCCTTTTTGCGTGGATGCGCATAAAGCACAGTTGGCGCTTGATGTGGCTTTGGCTGAAGAGAAAATCACAAAAGACATTTGGCATCAAAAACATCATCAAGCATACAATCTTAATGATGCTGTTTCAAGTGAACCGGTGGGTTTGTATATTTCCATTCCGTTTTGTCCGTCACGTTGTGCATATTGCTCTTTTAATACATCATACAAACTACCCGATGAAAAATTTATGTCGGAATATATTCATGTCCTCATTGATGAATTGGAAGAAAAATCAAAGCAAATTATTCAAAAAAATCAGCATATTACATCAGTCTATATTGGCGGCGGCACACCAACAGCTTTGCCGGATAAATTGTTCGAAAAATTATTGTTTCATGTGCAAAAGCAAATAGATAATAAAACCAATATAGAATTTACGGTTGAGGCCGGCCGGCCGGATACCATTACCGCATCTAATGCTGCGCTGATGAAACAATATCAGGTGAACCGTGTCGCGGTAAATCCCCAAACGCTTAATGATAAAACCCTTCAAAAAATTGGTCGTGCGCACACTACCGATGACTTTTATCGTGCATTTTATATTGTTCGGCATGCCGGAATTAAAACCGTCAACGTTGATTTAATTGCGGGCCTTCCAGGTCAAACAATTACAGATATGCAGTTTAATATGAATGAAATGATGAAACTTTCACCTGAAAATTTAACCATTCATACATTGGCGGTAAAACGTGCATCAACGATTAATGAAAACCGAGATGATTATCTGCTGCCGACCATTGCCGAAACCGAAGCAATGCTCAATATCTGTGCAGATCATGCAAAACTTATGCATTTGCAACCATATTACCTATACCGCCAAAAAAATATGGTGGGGCTTTTTGAAAATATTGGATATGCCATGCCCGGTCATGAATCCACATACAATGTTGGCATGATGGCAGAGACACAGACGATTATTGGCATCGGTGTCGGAGCCGTGACCAAATATGTCACCGGTGATAAAATATCCAGAACATTCAATGTTAAAGATCCGGCCTTATATATGCAAAAGCGAACTTCCATGCGTTTATAAAATAAAGTTATTGATTGTCATATTTTTGTAATAAAAAATATAGATATTCTTTACATTTTCAATTATAATTGGAATGTTTGTTTCGTTTGGATTGCGAAATGATTTTCTTACAGCGAGGGAGTTTTTAAAACATATGAATCCAACACTGGTTACAGCATTTCTTATTATGGGTGGACTTGGACTTTTCATTTTCGGTATGAAAATGATGTCTTCCGGCATTGAGCTTATCGCCGGAGACCGCATGCAAAGTATTTTACAAAAAGCGACCAGCAATCGTTTTCTCGCCGTATTCATAGGTATCTTTGCGACCATTGCAATCAATTCATCCACCGCGGTTACCATCATGACTGTAAGTTTTGTTAATTCCGGCATGCTGACATTAAAACAAGCCATTGGTGTTATTATGGGTGCAAATGTCGGAACAACTTTTAGTGCGCAGCTTGTTGCTTTTCGCATTGATACGGTTGCGCCGTTGTTTATTTTTGTTGGTGTCATCTTATACATGTTTGCAAAATCACGCAAAGTTAAAAATATTGGTTATGTTATTCTTGGATTTGGTATTTTATTTTTTGGTGTTACCACAATGGGAACACCATTAAGGGACATTGGCCGAAATGAAACATTTCAACAACTTTTGATTTTATTTGAAAATCCAATTCTGGCAATCTTAGCCGGTTTTGTATTTACAGCCGTGGTACAATCCTCTTCTGCAACAATGGGTTTGTTGGTCACCATGCACTTAGCCGGCGTTCCCATACCATTTCATGTCAGTGCTTTTATCGTTTTGGGTGTCAACATTGGAACGTCAATTACAACACTTATTGCATCCATTCCGGCGAATCGTGATGCAAAACGTGCGGCACTTTTTCATATTATGTTTGACATTATCGGAACATTGGTATTTGGTACGCTTATCTATATTTCAATGCATATTGGCAACACGCATGAAGGACCCATACTGGGATGGTTTACTGAAACATGGTATGAGCCGGCACGTCAAGTTGCGATGTTCCATACCTTATATAATTTTGCCACGATGTTTTTACTGTTGCCATTTACAAAATATGCGGCAAAACTTATGGAAATTATTATTCCGGTACGTGAATCTGCCAATGAAAAAATCAATGAAAAAAAATTACTCTATCTTGATACAAAAATGCAGCAAACACCATCAACCGCGGTGTACAATGCTGAGCTTGAGTTGACACGCATGGGTAATATCGCCAATCAAAATTTGGCATTGGCCATTGATGCATTTTTTGAACAAGATGCGTCAAAAGTTAAAAAAACAGAAAAAAACGAAAGTGTTATTGATTATTTAAATCATCGTATTGCCGCGAAATTGGTAGGGATTAATTCAATGGCACTGTCACGCGTGGAATCTGAAAAAATCGGTAAAATGTTTAAAGTACTCACAGATATAGAACGTATTGGTGATCATGCTGTGAACATTGCAAACTATTTGACACAAACACAAGAAAATGGCTTGGCACTATCTCCTGAAGCCATGGAGGAATTAAAAACACTTGCAAATAAGACCGTGTTCATCGCCAATGAATCATTATTGGTGTTTGAACAAAATCAAGTTGAAGGCATTACTTCAATTAAAAAACTTGAAAAAGAGTTGGATCAAGACGCCGCGCAATATATTGAAAACCATCTTACACGGTTAAAGGAGGGTTTGTGCAAACCGGAATCAGGTGTTATTTTCTCAGACATGATTGTAGACTTTGAACGTTGTGCCGATCATGCTAAAAACATTGCCCAAGCAATTGCACTTGAAAGAAAATGGAACAAACCGGATAAACCAAAAATAGGAAAACAAGTAAAATAAAAAATATTTTGGCAATATCATGACATCGCTATGAAGATTTGCTTGACAAATTTATGATTCATTCATATAATATTTGAGCGGTGAAAAGCACATGGTTTTGCAATATTTGTCTTTTTCATGGGTAACAATTGCATTGTGTCTTGTTTTTCATCAAATCCAATTTAGGTGTATAGTTCAGTTGGTAGAACGTCGGTCTCCAAAACCGGATGTCGTGGGTTCAAGTCCTACTGCGCCTGAAACAAAGAAGAATCAGCCTTAAACAGTGCTGGTTCTTCCTTTGTTTTATGGATTATCGTGTTTTGTTCGTTACAGTTTGTTACATATAAATACATGGTGTTTCAAAAACTATGTGCCAAAAATGTGCCAAAAATATCTGTAAAATAAAGGCTGTTTACATACCCCATTTCAACTCTGAATAATGTCCGTTTAATAAATCTAAAGCGCGATTAAAAATCTTATCGGTCATTTTTCTGTACACGTCCGAAATGTCTTTTGATGAATGACCCATAAATGCTTTTTGCACAGAATCGCTTATATCCGCATCATATAATGCGGTCGCATATGTGTGTCGTAAATAATGTGGTGTGATCGAATTGTCAAATGATGATGTCGAAACATCAACTTTATTTCTATACACATGTGCACCGGCAGTTACATGGCATTTCCTTAGAAATGAACTCCACCATACGCGGCATGCCTGTTTGGTTGCGCGTTTACCATCTTTCTTTGTGATTAATAAGTCGCCGGGAGCCTTATGCACGATAGCGTGCATCAAATGCGGTTCTAATAAGCTTGGTATTGGCACATATCTTTTTGGAATTACTCTGACATTTTGTTTTGATTTTGTGCCTTCTTTTTCATTACCCTTATTGCCATCAAACACGGTACGCTTATCAATATATATGCGTTTTTTATCGAAATCAATGTCTTGTACGCGAACGGAAATACATTCACCTCTGCGCAATCCGCAAAATAGCATAATAAGTGCGTACAATCCGTGTTGATGGGTGAGGGCGGTTTGATATACGGTCATGCGCTCGTTGTCTGTAAGTGGCCGTCTGTTTTTTTCTATAACCATTGGCAGTTCAAGTCGCCGCGCCGGATTCCTATCAATAATACCTTCGGTTTCTGCGTCTTCAAATAATTGTTGGAGTGCAATTCTTATTTTGGTCACTGTTCCGGCACGTCCGTTATTGTATTGATTCAATATATCTTGTAAATGCGAATTGCGCACATCTTTTACATACATATCGCCGATAGCCGGTAATATATCATAATTTAATTTGGCTTGATAATGCGCCTGTTGCCGTGATGTTGCATTTGCCTTATATGTTTGAATCCAACGCATTGACCACTCATGCACAGTCATGTCATCAAGTAAAATACCCTTGCGGTGTAAACGCTCAGCATCTGCCAGTTTTAATTTGAAAGTTTTTAAATCTTTATCACGGATATTTTTTCTGACTGTTTTGCCGTCAATATCTTTGCTTGTTGTTATGGTTGCACGAAAATATCCGTCCTTATTCCGTTTGTATGTCGGCATTTGTTCATCATCCTTTTGGTTTGCAAATGTATGTTCTGTGTAAGGGTAAAATAAAACCTACTGATTTGTAGGTTTTATGGTGAAGCTTCTTATTTAAAACATCTTACCAGCAACGCTGACATGCACGTGCTCCCATATCGCGCGCTTGTTGTCTTGTCCTTGACCTTGCGGTGTTCGGGTTCATGTTTCCACAATTATTTACACTGTGGTATATATTATTTCCGGTACGTGCAAGCCAAACCGTACGAGACATATCAACAGATGCTTGTCCGCTTGGTGTCGGTGTTGGTTGCGGAGCTTCTTGCACGGCAGGTAACGGTTGAGCAATGTATCTAAATAAATCAGCGTTTCTCACATTTCCAACAATTAAAACTTCGGCAAGCCCATTTTCAAGCAGCATGGCATTTAATTGGTATGCTCGTATTTGTACCTCACTTGTATTGTCTGTTGGGATCTGTAACCATACATAACGGCGCAAGCGTCCATGTACGTCTGTGTTATTTCCATCAGCTTCAAGCCATACAGTTTGATTTAGTATGTGCGTAGTAACGAATGCAGTTGCCTCATCCGCGCCCGGTGTGCCAATCTCCGGCGCGTCTACACCGATAAGACGTACGCGTTCGCCTGTTGACAACTCAATTGTATCGCCATCAATAACGCGCGTTACAGTTGCTTCTGTTAATCCGAATGGTAGCGGTGTTGGGGTGGGTGTTGGTTGCTCCACTTGTGTTGTTGCCATTGAGGTTAATTGTGCTGTACGTGTTGCACCAATCCAATAAACATCAAGTCCCAAGCTTTCACCGACAAATCGCAATGGCACAAAGGTTCTGTCATATACAATCATTGGTGGTGCGTCCAATCTTGTTCTTTGTCCTATACCATACTGCACATAATAATAGTCAACAGTAAGCACGAATGTTGTTCCGGCGGGATTGGTATATGTTATGGTGCGTGTGTCACCACACCATGTGGCATTAATCCCAAGTGTGTTTGCAATTGCTCCAAGCGGCACAAGTGTTGTTCCGTAGCGGATAAACGGTGCTGTTTCAAATTGCACTATTTGACCGTCAACAGTTACATTAATTGTGTCGTTCGCTCGTACGGGTTGCGGGGTGATGATGAATAGCATGATAAATGCCATTGCGAGTAGAACTGTGTTTCTTGCTATTTTCTTCATGTGCGATGTTCCCCTTTTTATTTTTTTATGATTATGGCTCAATGGCTCATAATTTATGTGTTGTAGATTCATATTGCTACTGGTCAAAATTAGACATGACAATTGCCGATTGGCTTGTAACTCAACTCATACATATCAAACATGGTTTGTTTTTCAGTGGTATCATTTTGCTGATATCAGCAAAATGTTCAGAGACTTCATGATTGCTGGATTTACAAGATATTTTTGCTTAACCAATACTTAACAACCAATTTAAAATGATAGATGTCATTGGTCCGGTCATCCAAGAATGTTTTTGCATTAAACTTGAAAATTGCTCAGCGATGTCACTTGATGCAGTAGTGTTTGTTTTTGCAATAGATTCGAGTGTTTCAATCAACAAATTAAATTCGGCATTGTCTTTCAAATTCAAGGACACCGACCGTTCTTTGATGGTTTTTATCGAATCATCGATTTTTCTTTTAAACTCAACTTCTGTTAAATAATAGGATCTAATCTTGTTTGGTTTTTTCATGAAATAGCTCAATTTCATGTCTTCGATAAAGTATTTGTTTTCATTAGGGCATATAACCCAATCCCCAATTGCAATATCTGCATCCGGTGGAAAGTTTATGCATTGCTTATTTGTCTCATTTTCGTGAGTCATAATTCCCATTGTTTTAAAAATGAAACTTCCATTTCTTTCAACATTGAATCCAACTCCAAACTGTTTTAATGCTAAATTAAATTGATTGATCATTGCATCATTCCTTTCTGATGTCATCTCGTCGGCTTTATTTCCCATTGAACGTATTTTGAATGCCATATAAGAATAGGTCGTTTTTTTAGATTGGTGGGGTATTGTGCTCACGTAGTAAAAAATTGTTGAAATATAGTTCAACATATTCAACCGGAACATATTCAATTGCAGCAATTTCATGCTTGGTGAATCCATTATAATCACTTAATCGTTCTTCAATTCCAGTTAATGTTAGGTATGCTCCAAATAAATTTGCTTGATATTCAAACTTGTTTTTTGAAAACAGTGTACATTCAGACATGAAGCGAATATTTAAATTTGTGTGTAAAACAGCATGTCCTAATTCGTGGGCGCAAATTGCACGTTGAGCATATTTATCAAGTGAATTGTTTATATAGATAAAACCAACGCCATTGCTTTGAATGTAATAACCATTTAATGACCCCAAATTTGATGTGATTACGTTAATTTTTAAATAATTACATATTTCATATGGACAATTTGTTTCAGCTTTTTTAATTAGCGCAGACACCCATCTTTTATACATACATTTAACCATTTGATCACCTTTAATATCGCGTTGCTTACACTATGTCATTTCGTAGTTCATTAATAATATCAGTTGTTTTTGGTTGGTTTGTTGCTGCGAATTTTTTACTCATTTCAAGTGCATGCTTTAAAGTTGTAATCAGTATATTCTTTGTTTCAATATCAAGCGATTGTCCATTAAACATTAATCCGTCTTGAGATGATTCTAACTCACGCACCATTGCTTCAAGATCCATTGCGACATCATCTGATGTCTCTTGTATCCCTTCTTGTTCTTGTTTTTCTGTGTTGTTATCGCCTATTAATGTCGCAACGGTTGTGTCTAATGCACTAGCAATTCTTTTTAATGTCTCAATGTCCGGCTCTCTTTTTCCTTTAAAATATCCATTCATGGTTGTGACGGGTATGTTAAGTTTGTTGCATAAATCAATTTGTTTTATTCCAAGCATATTTGCTCTTTTTCTTAGCTCCGTGTGCAGTGTCATTTTGTCACTCCCCTTTTTTATATATACTAATACGCAATATGCGTATAGTCAATATGACAAGAAGTAAATACGCAATAAGAATATATTTGTGCATTTGACCAGTTTACAAATACGCAATTTGAGTATTATAATAAAGACGCGAAATACGCAAAATGCGTACAGCACAGGAGGCGAGCAAATGTACAACAAATCAGAAATCATGACAACTGCATGGAGAAACTACAACAACGCAAGAAACGCAATTGTTTCTAAATTAACAAGAAACGGTGTTGATGTAACATCTGAAATGGCAATCGGCATGATTCAATCTGCCATTAAGCCATTTGCAACATACCTTCGTCAAGCGTGGAGTGCTGCCAAAGCAAATACGGTTGTAACAAATTCAAACACCGGCTTCACAAATGTTCACACACTTGCAGCCGGAAACAGAATTGAAGTCGCTCCACCGGGATGCGCTTCAATGGCAGAAGTAAAAACGGTTGAATCAATTGAAAGAGCACCGCTTGGGTATGCGGGTATTTCAGTGAAGTTCACAGACGGAACATTTTCAGTGTTTCACAAGGCAGACGTGGTAAGACGCGCTGCATAGAAGGGCGGTGAAAAAATGACTACGCTAAAGGAATTAAGGTTGTTAAACAATATCAAGCCTCCACAGGTTGCAAAACATTTAGGAATTGCACTGTCATCCTATTTTGAAAAAGAATCCGGACGTAGGGGTTTCAAGAAACAAGAAATAGTGGCTTTATGTACTTTGTTTAATGTAAGAGTCGAGGATGTAAAAAATTTTTACGATGACGATACGCAGTAAGCGTAATTGATGCTAGAAAAGGAGTATGCGCATGAACATTCCATCTAAGCAACAAATACAACAGCAGATGAATGTGCTGATAAAGCAATTCGGCGATGTCCAAACAATAGGAATGGATGAATATGTTCAGTGGTTCCGCTTGTCACGTAGGGGCGCAACGCGTCATGTGCATTATCACAAAGTGCCGCATAGCAAGATAGGAAACAGGATTACTTTTGAAGTAATAGACATCGCAACGTTCCTTGCCGCAAACAAGCATGGTGGTGAGCCAGTTGCACCGGTTAGCATGAAAAATCGGCGGGGATTCAGTCAAAAGAAATGATGACCACCATGAATATCGAAGTTACATTCCATGTTGGCAATGAAGATGTTCTTTGTTGGTATGAAGCGCAAGAAAAGGGGTGAAATCATGAATGCCGAACAATATAAAAAAGTCGTAGCCGCTCTGATTGACTATGTGATGTATTTAACAGATACACGCATCGAAAAAAAGCAAGGAGAAATGGAAGTTCTCCCCGCTCTTTCACAATTGCTTTTCAGCCTTAGCCCTGTGCGTCCTGATTAGAAAGCTCAGTGAGCGTGGCATGCACTTTCTTGATGAAATCAATTGTTTCATCAGCGCAAATCGGCACAGGCCTCGTACTTTCTGCGAGTTTTGCAACGACAATTTCAACTGTCCATTCGAGTATGGACTTTTGTGAAATTCCATTTTCATTGGTGCTCATTCTTTTCACCCCCTTTAATGGGATTATATCTGAAAATGAAACTTCATATCAAATTGATTAGAAAGGAGCAAATCATGAAATTCATCAAAAACAAATGGGTGTGGCTCTGCGGCATCACATGGCTGCTGACACCGTTCATAATCCATTATGCAAGGATTGAACGTGGCTCAAGCGCACTCGGCGGGGAAATATTTATCCCATTTCTGCCATTAGTGTTATGGATTCTATGTGGTTCAATAAAGGATGTCATTACCGGTCTGAAAGGAGTTGAGCGCTGTGGAAAAACAGAAGGAGAGCACATATCAGAATTTTAGAACACATGTGACATTTGACATGTTAAAAGAAGCGGCACAGCCGTTACATGAATTGCTATGTAAGTACGGCGACCCACATACATCCATCGTCATCACGCAATCATCTGTGAAGGTTGTGCAAGATGAAATCGGTATGCCGCTTCCCGTGCCGGATTAATTAATCCGAACCTCGCCGTATCTTCCGCTTATGTTTCTGTGATGGAAGCTACCCGGCGATGCTGACGATATAAACTCTTGGTAGACGTTTTCGGGCACATTGCTATAAGCGTATGTATAGCCATTGTGAAAACGCACATGCATGATTCCGTTGTCGTAACCAACAGAATTAACATTTGAAGAGTTTACTGTAACCATTTTCATTTTTACACCTCCTTTACTTGGATTTTATCACAACAAAAGAAATGAGCGAGTTTATGGCAGAACCAAATAATGACGAAATAAAACCGTGTCCGTTTTGCGGTAGCAGTGCGGAAGCGCAGTATGCAAGTTTTGATTACAACGTGTGGACTGTTAATTGCAATAACTTTGAATGCCATGCAAATGTTGGATGGGGCAATTCACCGGATGAAGTAATACCGCTGTGGAATAGAAGAGTAGAAAACAAATATTAATAAAAATGACATGAAGTCATTTATCACATCGCCCAAGAATGTAATCGGTTGTTACATTAAAAAAATCAGCAAGGGCAATAACAGTTTCAAGTGACGGATTCTTGCGTGAGTTTTCAAGATTACTAATAGCTGCTTTTGTCATTTTAACAGCATTTGCAAGCTCAACTTGGGAATAGCCGGCAGAAAGCCTTAACTGCTTTAGTCTTTCTGAAAAATTTAAATATATCATGCAATTTACCCCTTGACAGTATTCTGTTGGAATACTATAATAAGGTATTCCAATAGAATACCGCAACGGAAGAATGAGGATTATGAAAAGACAGACGCTCATTGATGAGCGCAAAGAAAGGAATATGACACAGGAATATGTTGCCAATGAAATAGGCATAACAAAGCAAGCATATTCAAATATAGAGAACGGAAATAAAAATCCATCATATGAGGTTGTTTGCAAGCTAGAAGATTTATTCAACAAATCTCATCGCAAATTATTCACATAAAGCCGTATTCTAATGGAATCATTATAAACCTTGAATATTAACAATGTCAAAGGAGAATGTTTCCATGAAACCATTAAGAATCGCATGTCCACATTGCAACGAAACCATTGATGTTCGGTGCTGTGCAAATTGTGAGCATTACCACAAGCATTTTATTTACATCGAAGACAGTGACCACTACAAATCATTTGGCAAGGGTCATTGCGTGTATCCAAGAGTAAAAGACCGCGCAGATAATGATTATTGTCCGCACTGGTCGGGGAAAGGAGTTAAGTAATATGTACATTCCGCTAACAAGCACAAAAGTCCTTAAAGCCTATATGTTCCAGTGTGAAATATATGGATGGAAACCAACAGACAAAGGACTTAATGCATTCAAGAAAGAAATCAAAGAAGGTAAGCGATGCAGCGTATCATTTTCGCTTAAATGGCAATAAAAAAACCGCAACTGTGAAGGGTCGGCGGTCAAAAATCCATAAGTATTTTTATTACCTCCATTATACAAGATAAGGATGGGTGAATCAAGTGAAAAACAAAAACGTCTACTCATGCGTAGAATGCGACTGTGGACTGCATGAGGGCGATGAGTGCTGTGAGTTCTTAATCCAAGATACTTGCGTGAGAATGTGCATTAAATGCGCTGTGCGTGAGTTTCTGAACGATAACAAGGTCACGGTACCGAATCGCAATACAGATTATGACCATTTGAGGTATGCGGCATGATTATCTACTGTGACCATTGCCGAGTACTTGCGAACTTCATTCAATCCGGTGAAGTCGTAAGGCAATATCCGCATCCACTGGTGTTTTGGCTGTACGTTGCATTTTTAATAATGGCGATAATCCTCGCCGGATGCGGAATATACGGATTTATTAAAAAATGGAAGAAGGAAAATAAATGACATTATTTGAAATCAAAGAAAGCCTATTGCAAATCCGTGACATCGCTTTATCCGATGAATGCACGGATGAGCAGTTGGATGAACTGTTTGAAATTCAAGAATTATACGAAATGAAACTTGAAGAAAAGTCAGACAATATTGCGTCATTGATACGAGATGTTAAAGGTGGTGTCAATGTACTTGACACCGAGATTTCAAGATTGCAGAAGAAGAAAGCAGACTGCAAGCGTCTCATTGACAAGTTGACACAACATCTATTCAACACAATGCAGTCACTGGAAATTAAAAAATTCAAAACGAATTTAAACAACTTTTCGATTCAAAAGAATCCGGTTGCATTGAACATTGTCGATGAAAATTTAATACCGGAACAGTACTTTATCACACCGCCGCCGGTGGTTGACAAGGCAGCAGTGAAACAAGCTTTAAAAGACGGCATGACAATTG
>Ga0209755_10002106_pt1 | contig 28184 bp, 28 predicted proteins | sample TergutCo191P1_FD_187301 | JGI IMG/M metagenome (GOLD analysis project Ga0209755, IMG submission 187301) | Cornitermes sp. P1 segment gut microbial communities from Petit-Saut dam, French Guiana - Co191P1 (SPAdes) (version 2) | ecosystem: Host-associated > Arthropoda: Insects > Digestive system...
GCCTTGGGATTACCTTGGAATATAGTGACGAGCTTGTGGATCATATTGCCGAGGAGGGTTATGACCCGGTATATGGTGCTAGGCCGTTGTTGAGGGTTATACAGAATCAGATTGAGGATGAATTGGCCGAAGCCGTGCTTATTGGGAAGTTTAAAGAAGGGGATACGGTTAAGGTTGGGGTTGAGGATGGTAAGGTGGTTTTTGGTAGTTAAAAGGCAGGGGGATACACTCTATGGAATCAAGAAAAGCAAAGATATTTGACATGTGCAATCTGCAAGGTTTTGGCTTGGAAATTGGCGGAGGCCCTAGCCCACTACTTCCCAAAAGTGAGGGATACAATGTAGAGACATTAGACCATCTTAGTAGGGATGAATTGAATGAAAAATATAAAAACAGAGTAACAGGTGCAATTCAGGATATAGATTATGTTTGGCAAGGCGGTAGCTATACGGAGGCAGTAGGAAAGTCAAATTGCTATGATTTTATTGTGGCATCACATGTTATTGAACATAGTGTGTGTATCATAAGTTTTTTGAATGATTGTATTAATTTATTAAAACCCAATGGAATTTTGTCGCTTGTTATACCAGACAAAAGATTTACATTTGACCGATTTCGCCCTTTGTCTGGTGTATCAGGCGCTATTGATTGCTTGCATAGTGACAAGCAAAGACATTCCATTGGCGCATACGCAGATTGGGTTTTGAATCTTCCATTGTTGGAAAATAGGAGTACACCTCTTGCGTTTAATCCTCATGATGCTAAAAAATATATTGAAGATTATAGCAATGCAGATAGTGCAGAGTATGTAGATTTTCACCATTGGGTTTTTACGAAACATTCATTTGAATTGTTAGTTAATGATTTGATTGCTTTAGGTTTTTTGCACAATATGCGAATTGCTAAGTCGTACAATACAGAAGGCGTTGAATTTTACGTAAGTATACAAAAATGTATGGCTAATCAGAATTTATTTTATAAAGAGCAAAGAGCAGTTCTTTTAGAAGAAATTAAAAAAGAGCTTATGCAAGAGGAAGCTTTTGTAGATGAAGGCATATTAGCTCAAATTTCTAAACATTCTTCTGAGTTCATATATGTTTACGGAACAGGAAATACGGGAAGGCACACAGCGCTTATTCTGGAGAAACACGGCATAAGTTTTCATGGTTTTATCGTTTCAGATGGTATGGATAAGCCTGATTTTTTCTTGGATAAGCCGGTATATTTTTTATCTCAAGTAGAATGTGCTTGTGGTAGTGTTGCGATTGTTTTAGGTATGATTGCATCCAGTTCAAGACAAGTTGCACCTTTGCTTTCCGGCAAGGGAGCAAGAAATGTTTATAAAATATTCTAAAAAAAGTCAGTTGGTGACTGTGAGTCACCAACTGACTTTGACAACTACACAACCCATGCCCACAAAGCATACCAACCTATTCGATATAGGTATTTGATATTTAACCCCCAAGCCTATATTATAAACACAACAAAAAAAGGGGTGGGCAAATTGACAGCTTGGCTAAATAAAGGCGAACCGAATAGCAAATTATTATTCTCAAATCTTGACCTACGCAAACTAATAATCCCGCTGGTATTAGAACAAATGCTGGTAATGATGGTAGGCCTAGTAGATGTAATGATGATTACCCACGCAGGTGAGGCCGCAGTATCCGGGGTTTCCCTAGTGACATCTCTCAATATGTTCTTTATATTCGTATTCGGAGCGCTGGCTACAGGTGGTTCTGTTGTAATTTCCCAGTACATAGGCAAGGGCGATAAAGAAAACGGATGCTACACAGCCAGCCAGCTAGTAACAAGCGGGATTTTGCTATCAACTACGCTTATGGCAGTAGCCCTTCTCCTGCGTTATCCCATGCTCAGAATTCTATTCGGCGGGGTAGAGGCGGATGTTATGGTGGCAAGCCTAACATTTTTTACAATAACAGCCCTATCGTACCCTTTCCTGGCCTTACATAGCGTAGGGGCGGCGATGTTCCGCTCTATGGGTAAGACGAATATTACCCTATACGTAACCATAGTGATGAATGTAATTAACATAATCGGCAACGCCATTGCCATTTTTATCTTAGATGCCGGGGTCTTTGGCGTGGCGCTTGTCACCTTAATAGCGCGTGCTGTAGCGGCGGTCATAATGATAGCTTTAAGCTATAACTCAAAAAATCAAGTCTACATTCGCATAAGGCAAATACTTTCAATTAAACTTGACTTAATACGCCTAATATTAAAGGTAGCAATACCAGGCAGTATAGAAACAGGCCTGTTTCAAATCTCAAGAATATTTCTGCTTAGTATAGTGGCCACCTTTGGCACAACGCAGATTGTCGCCAACGGTGTAGCTAACAGCATAGATTTTTTAGGCGCAATAGTAGTTATATCAATGGGAATGGCCATGACGACGGTAGTAGGCCAGTGCGTAGGCGCAGGGGATTTTGAACAGGCAAAGTATTATCTAAAGAAGCTGTTAAAAATATCGTTTATAGGCTCGTTAATTACAAATTTGGCTGTTATAGCGCTATGCCCGCTGATTTTGAATTTATTTGAGCTTAGCCCAGAAGCACGGCAGTTATCGTTTATTCTTGTGGTATTGCATAACTCGTTTGTTATAATATTCGGCGCGATAGGAATGCCAATATCGGGCGCAATACGTGCGGCGGGCGATGTCAAGTTTAGTATGGCGGTATCCATATTCGCCACGGCAATTTGCAGAATTGTGTTGGCCTTAATAATAGGCGTATGGCTGGGCTTGGGGATAATAGGGGTATGGATCGCTATGGGACTGGACTGGGGTATACGTGCGGCTTTGTTTGGCTGGCGTTATAAGAGCGGGAAGTGGATGGAGCATAAGTTGGTTTAAAAAAGCGACTGAAATATTACAAAACACAGCTTGCGCTACATACCTAAATACCATATAATCAAGAGCAAAAGAGAAGGTGGTTGCGTGTGCAAGGGTGCAAGCTAAACCTTGATATTAAACCTACGGTTGAAAATAAAAAGCTAAATAATATTATAAATGATATTTACAAAGGTCAAAATTCAGCCGATCCCATAGGTAATGGAACAACGATGGATGCAGTAAGATATGAGAAAAAAACAGGTTTATGTGTTGGCGGCAGAAACCATACAACCAAGGCACAACGCCTTATAAAAGGGATAAACAATGTCCTTTTAACAAAAGATATATTATCTAAAGACGTAGCCACGGCAATTGCTCTGCGTGACGATCTACAGGATGCGTTAAATGGAAATTGATAAAGGGGCGTAAAATCATGTTAAAGTTTGAAGATGCCAATGACTTGCTTGTAAAAGCGTTTCCGGAAATGGCTGAAATATATGAACGTGAACATAACTACTATAACGGTTTAGAGTATTGTTTTTATGAAAGCGAGTTTGAGCCATTTATAGTTGAACAGCTTAAAAATAACAATGAATTACAGATAAGGCGCATATGTAGCTTTGTTGAAGATATGCTTGCCAATGGAGATGACGAGCTTATAAACTTGCTTGGGGTCGCTGTTATCGAAAGCCTTTACTTTGATAGTTGTGCAGAAAATCAATGGCATATACTGGACACTATCTTTTCTCACTGTGGGGAGAAAACCCGTCAAAGCTTTAACGACACCATAAACTGGCACAAACAGCAAGGCAAGCAAAGGAAGATAGTTTAAGCTTATAAGCTTGCCTCAAGCCTCTCCACAATATCACCATAATTCATCTCATCAGACATTTCCTTAAGCCAAGCCACAAGCTCGCCCTCAGCCTCATAGCTAAAAGCGTCAAGCTCTTCAACAATCGCGTCAATACCATTCATATCATGGCGCTTGCACGAATCCAGCAGTTTTTCCAGTAACTGTCTATCAGGCTCAGCTTTACATTCTTTCTGCTTACTTCCTTCAATTTGCGCAATAACATCGGTAATATCCAATAAAATTCTTTGGGTTTCTTCCACAAAGTCTGCGTTATGACAATGTACAAACTCATAATCACCGGCCTTTGCCGCTATTTCCAAAGCATCGGCCAAATCGGCCAGGCTATCCGCGCAAATGCCATAGCACGAGCCTCTTATACCATGCACTAGGGTTACGTATTCATCAAAATCTTCGTCCGGCACTTGCCTAACTTTTTCCAAAATCGAAGGGATATTTTTCGCAAAGCTACGCAGAATATTTATATAAGCTACATTATCGCCAACAAAACGATCTACGCCCTTCTTAAAGTCAACGCCCTCCACATTAAAATCTAAAATAGAAATATCACTGGCAGAATCGTTATTTTCAACATACTCTTCCTGGGCGCCAAAATGCCCTTTATTCGCCATATCTTTAATAAGAGCGTCAAAGTCATGTAACTCTACAGGCTTTGAAATAAAATCCTGAAAACCCGCGTTTAAAAACATTTCTCTATTACCAACAATCGCGTTTGCCGTAAATGCTATAACAGGAATTTCCTTTGCATAGTCGCTACCTATTTCCCGTATTAGACGGGTGGCTTGTATGCCGTCCATTTCCGGCATCATATGATCCATAAAGATTGCGTTATAGCGCAAGTCGCCATTCTTAATAGCCTTAATAGCCTCTAGCCCGCTACTTACGCAATCGGATTTAATGTTGTAGCGCTTTAAAAAGCCTTCGGCCAGCAAAAGATTAGCCTCCATATCGTCAACAACCAATATGCGGGCGTAAGGCAAACTTAACCGTGGTAGATTTTCTGTTAAATGCTTTATCAGCTCCACGTAGCGAAGCTTCTTCAAGCTTTCAATGACAGCCGCACTTATCGGCTCGCTCGATACAAATTTTTGGCGAAAATGCGCGGTAAAAGTACTGCCTACGCCATATTTACTACTTACATCTATATCGCCGCCCATCATCGTAGTCAGCCTTTTAGAAATAGATAAACCAAGCCCAGTACCAACTATTTTGCGGTTGGCAGACATATCAGCTTGTACGTAATCGTCAAATACCTTCTTTAAGTTTTTGGGCTTAATACCCATGCCGGTATCGCTTACCGTCGCGGTTATCACAATTGTATCGTCATAAACTTCGCTTTCCAGGCTAAGTGCAACCTCGCCCTCAGAGGTAAATTTAAAGGCGTTAGTTAAGAGATTGTTTAATACTTGCTTAACCCTTATTTCGTCACCAAAAAGTTTTGCGGGGAAATCTGGACTAATTACCAAGTTAAAGTTGATAGGCTTTTCTGCCTTATGTAAAATGCTTTGCGTTATGGCGTCGTTAATCAAGCTTGCGCTATCATATTCTACGGGAATAAGATCAAGGTTACCGGTTTCTATTTTGGAAATGTCTAAAATATCACTGATTATTTTAAGCAGGGTAACGCCCGCGTTTTTTATATTAAGAAGGTTACGCCGGTGTAAATTGTTTGTTTCGTTATCTTCTAAGGACAGCTCAGAAAAGCCGATAATAGCGTTAAGTGGTGTACGCATCTCATGGCTCATGGTCGCAATAAAATCTGACTTGGCGTTGTTTGCAATTTCAGCGATTTTGGCAGATTCAAGCAGTTCCCTTTTCTGTTTTTGCAACAGCACATGAACGCCTATGCGCATTCTTAAAACTTCGACAGAGAAAGGCTTTGTTATGTAGTCAACTGCCCCTTCTCTTAAAGCTCTAACTTCGCTGGCCTGACCGTCCATCCCCGTCATAAAAATGACGGGGATATTCTTGGTTTTTTCATCTTGTTTAAGTCGAGCGTTTACTTCAAAGCCGTCTGTACCCGGCATCATAATATCCAGGAGTATTAGGGTAGGTATTTTTTTTTCAAGAATTTTAAATAAATTCTCAGCCGATTGCGCCGAAAGAATGTTATAGCTATTATGCAGTATAGCACTTGCGTAAATTAAACAAGTAACATCATCGTCAACTACAATAACAGTCTCAAGGCTACTTCCAGGGCTCTTCAAAGTAGAAACAAATCCTTCCATAATTATTTAGCGGAGGTATGATGTACCGTGTCGATAATAGAGTTCAAGCTTTGGCTCATGATAGAAATACTTATGTGAGCCTTATCGTAGTTTTCTGCTATGCTAGAAATAAGCTCGTTTACTTCGGTGATTGCGTTAAGGGCTTCTTCCGAAATATTATCTGATTCAGACACAACAACCTTAGACTTAGAGGCAAGCGACCTAACCTCCTCAGCTACAATAGAGAAAGCTTTGCCGTGGATACCGGCGCGAGCCGCTTCAATAGAGGCGTTAAGCGCAACAAGGTTAGTAGAAGTAGCTATAGAAAGAATGTTAGAGGAAATAGACTTAAACTTAGTAAAGCCCTCGTTAAGCATATCCATACAGCCAGAAATTTGCGCAGACATTTCTTTTATGTTTTCTATATCCTTCAAAAGCAAATTGGCACTGTCAACGTTTGATGTTGCTATGCTTAGCACGCCCGTAATTTCTTCATTAAGCATTTGGATACAGTTTGCCGAAATATTATCGCCAGAGGCTATGCTTTTGGCCATTTCATAACAGGTATCGCAACCGCAAGCGCTACAGTCAAAGGTTCTTTGCCGCTCGGTATTTTTGTTTAGCGCTTTAAAGCCAGCCTCAATTTCCGCCTCGCCTAATGTACGCTGGTTAAGGTACTGCGCTCTGTAGACTCTTATGAAGTCGTTCATATTAAGTTTTTGGTCGTAACTGCTTAGTAGTAATTCGTAATTTTCTGGGTCGTAGGCCTCTAGGGTGGCTTTTCTTTTTTCGTGCATAACGGCGTGGGTTTCAAACCTGCTTACGGTGTGTTCTACCGCTGTACCCAAATTACAGCCCTCGCCGCAGTTTAGTACGTCAAAGATTGTAGGTAGGTTGTTTTCGGATTCCTCCGCAAAGGCGTCTATGGCCTCGTATACTATACCGTGCCCTTCTGCTTGGTCTACCCGTAAATCCTTCCCGAAATAGAACTGCATGTTTTCTTTAAGCCCGCCCGGCATCGGATACAAACGGCCAAAAGCCGCCTCTGGATGGTCAAAGGCCACCTCGTTATGGGGAAGCTCAATGCCATTCATGCGGATATATTCAAAAAGCCGCTTGAATGTGACGTTGTATTTGATGCTACCGGTGGCGTCAAACTCGTGCGCTTTAGCTATGCAAGGTGATAGCGCGGCAATTCTGCCGGGGACCCTATCGTATTTTTGCATATAGATGGCGGTGCAGAGCATGGGACTATGTACTGGGCTAAGATATTTAATAAGATCTTGCTTGTATTTAAGAATGTAGTCAACTATGGCGGGACAAGGCTGTGTTATTACTGACTTTGGCTGTTTTTGTTGAATATACCGGATATGCGCCCATGTACATATATCGGCGCCTATGGATACATCGTATATCTTGCTTACGCCTATTTGCTTTAGCCAGGCAAGTAGGCGGCGGCCTTCCGGATTTACGTAAAGCGCCGGGGCGGCCATAATGGAGATGTTTTCGCCGCTTTTTAGATCGTCTAAAAAGCGCTGGGTGTCGTCGTCGTAGTCTCTTACACGGTGGCGGCATGTCTCTAAACAAAATCCGCAGGCTATGCATTTGTCGCCGTTTATCGAAACTCTAATCTGTCCTTCTTCTGTAAATACATGGTTAGCTCCGTCTATGGGACATACGCGTATACAACGATTACAACCGACGCATTTCGACAAATCCTCATTGATAAGTTTACGCATAAAATTCTCCTATCACAAATGGAATGTAGTAACAGGTATATTAACCTAAAAAATAAAAAAATTCAACATTATTTTTGGAAATTATGGTTAAACTACTATGTTAAATTGTGGGAGGGTAACATGAAATCAACTCAACCCAAAATCTCCTCAAGCTTCCGTACAATATCATCATAATTCATTTCATCAGCCATTTCCTTTAACCAAGGCACAAGCTCGCCTTTTAACTCATAGCTAAAGGAATCAAGCTTGGCAATAAGCGAGCCAATACCATTCATATCAAGCCGCTTGCACGCCTCCAATAAACTCTCCAGCAAATGTCTATCTGGTTCAGCTTTATGGTATTTATATATATCCTGCTCAACATGTTGTTGTAAATATCCTCCGCGCATTAATTTTCTTATAAGCGCGTCAAAGCGGTGCAATTCCACAGGCTTCGAGATAAACTCCTGAAACCCGGAAGCCAAAAACATTTCTTTACTACCAACAATCGCGTTTGCCGTAAAAGCGACAATAGGAATTTCCCTCGCGTAATCAGAGTCAATTTCCCTTATTAAACGGGTGGCTTCAATCCCGTCCATACCGGGCATCATATGATCCATAAAAATGGCGTTGTAGCGTATCTTTTCATTTTTGATAGCCGCTATGGCATCAGGGCCGCTGGTTACGCAGTCGGCTTTTATGCTATATCGCTTCAAAAAGCCTTCGGCAAGCGCAAGATTAGCCTCCATATCGTCAACAACCAATATACGGGAATGAGCTAAGCTCAACTGAGGTAGATTTTTCGTCAAGCGCTCTCGCTGTCCCGTATAACAGAAGCTTTTTAAGCTATCAATAACCTTTGGGCAAATAGTCTCTTCCGACACAAGCTTTTGGCAAATACGCGCAGTAAAAACACTCCCTTTACCATATTCGCTACTTGCATCTATATTGCCGTCCATCATAGAAGCCAACTTTTGCGCAATTGATAATCCCAGACCGGTACCGACAATTTTTCGGTTAGCGGCCATATCCGCTTGCACGTAGTCGTCAAAGATAATTGCCAAGTTTTCTGGCTCTATACCCGTACCGGTATCTCTAACCGATGCTACGGCCACAACGGTATCAGCTTCAACAGTGCATTCGATAGTTAGCTCTATCTCGCCTTTTAGCGTAAATTTAAAGGCGTTCGATAAGAGATTGTTTAATATCTGTTTAACCCTTATTTCGTCGCCATAAAGCTTTGCTGGGAAATTTGGGCTAATATTTAACTTAAACTCGATAGGTTTTTCAGCCCTATGTAAAATACTTTGCGTTATAGCGTCGTTAATTAAGCTTGCGCTATCATATTCACCGGGAATTAGCTCAAGGTTTCCTGTCTCTATTTTGGAAATATCTAAAATGTCGCCTATTATCCTAAGCAGTGTATCGCCTGCGTTTTTCATGTTAAGCAGGTTTGTACGTAGGCGATGGCTCATTTTTATTTCTTCTAAAGATAGCTCAGAAAAGCCTATAATCGCGTTTAATGGCGTGCGCATTTCGTGGCTGATGGTGGCAACGAAATCTGACTTGGCTCTGTTGGCGATTTCTGCCCTTTTAACAGATTCAATCAGTTCCTTTTTTTGCCTCTGCAAAAGGGCATGAACACCCACACGCATTTTCAAAACTTCTGAGGAGAATGGCTTTGTTATATAGTCAACAACGCCTTCCCTTAAAGCTCTTAATTCATTAGTGCGATCGTCTAAGCCCGTTAAAAAAATTATGGGTATGTCCTTGGTTTTTTCGTTTTGTTTTAGTCGTTTATTCACGGCAAAGCCGTCTATATCTGGCATCTTAATGTCTAGTAGTATTAGGGTGGGCGTTTTTTTTTCTAGGATATTGAATAAAGCTTCGCCTGATCTTGCTAATAAAATAGTATAACTGTTGTGTAAAATAGCGTGGGCGTGCGTTAGAACAGTTATGTCATCGTCTACTAAAACTATGGTTTCACGCTGGTCTTTAAATATGCTCAAATTCTATCAGTCCCTCCACATTACTTTGTCGAGCTATGATGGACGGTATCTATTATAGAGTTTAAACTTTGGCTCATGACAGAGATACTAATGTGCGCCTTGTCGTAGTTTTCCGCTATGCTGGAAATTAAGCTGTTTACCTGGGTGATTGCGTTTAGCGCTTCGGTGGAAATGTTATCCGACTCAGATACAACCACCTTAGACTTAGAGGCAAGAGACCTAACCTCTTCCGCCACAATAGAAAAGGCTTTGCCATGTATCCCGGCACGAGCCGCTTCAATTGATGCGTTAAGCGCTACAAGGTTTGTAGAGGTCGCAATCGAAAGTATGCTTGAAGAAATTGTCCTAAACTTAGTAAAGCCATCATTAAGCATAGTCATACACTCTGAAATTTTTGCAGACATCTCTTTTATATTAGCAATATCTTCCAAAAGTAGATTAGAGCTATCTACATTAGAGGTAGCTATTTCTAGTACGCTTGTTATTTCTTCGTTAAGCATTTGGATACAGTTTGCCGGAATATTATAGCCGGCGATTATGCTTTTGGCCATTTCGGTGCAGGTATCGCATCCGCAGGCGCCACAGTCGAAGCTTCTTTGATGGTATGTAGTTTTGTTCATTGTTTTAAAGCCATCTTCAATATCTGTATCCTTTAGAAGGCGCTGGTTCATGTGCTGTGGTTTGTAGATTCTAATAAAATCGTCCATTCTAAGCTTTTGATCGTAACTGTTTAGTAGTTTTTCGTAGTTTTCTGGGTCGTAGGCATCTAAAGTGGCCTTTCTTTTCTGGTGCATAACTGCGTGGGTTTCAAACCTGCTTACAGTGTGTTCTACCGCTGTGCCAAGGTTACAGCCCTCGCCGCAATTTAATACGTCAAATATTGTGGGTAAATTACCCTCGGATTCTTCCGCAAAGGCGTCAATCGCTTCGTATACAACGCCATGCCCTTCTGCCTGATCCACACGTAAATCTTTGCCGAAATAGAATTGCATGTTCTCTTTTAGCCCGCCCGGCATTGGATATAAACCGCCAAAAGCCGCTTCCGGATGGTCAAAGCTAACTTCGTGGTTGGGAAGCTCAATGCCGTTCATACGGATATATTCAAAAATCCGTTTGAAGGTAACGTTGTATTTTATGTTGCCGGTAGTGTCAAACTCGTGCGCTTTTGCTATGCAGGGAGAAAGCGCGGCTATACTATCGGCCATCCTATCGTACTTTCTCATATAAATGGCGGTGCAAAGCATGGGGCTATGTACGGGGCTTAGATACTTGATAAGCTCTTGTTTGTACTTGACTATGTAATCTACAATTGCGGGGCAGGGTTGGGTTATAACTGAGTTTGGCCTCTTTTGCTGGATAAAACGGATATGTGCCCAAGTGCATATATCGGCACCGATAGATACATCGTATATTTTATTGACACCTATCTGCTTTAGCCAAGAGAGAAGCCTACGCCCTTCCGGATTAACGTAAAGAGCGGGTGCGGCCATAATAGAAATTTTTTCGCCGTTTTTTAAGTCGTCCAGGAACCGCTGTGTATCGTCGTCGTAATCTCGAACCCTGTGGCGACATGTCTCGAGGCAAAAGCCGCAAGCAATGCATTTGTCACCGTTCAAAGATACCTTGATTTGACCTTCCTCTGAGAATACATAATTTGCCCCCTCGATGGGACAGACGCGGATGCAACGGTTGCAACCGACACATTTGGATAAATCCTCATTAATAAGTTTGCGCATAATGTTCTCCTATAGTTAAAGTGTGATGTAGTCGTAGAAATTATAATATATATTTTGCTGGGGTGCAAGATAAAATCAGACTTCAACTTGCAGATAACTTATCTAGGCGGTATAATTTAGGAAAAGGGGTGTGGGATGAAGCAAAATAGCCAAGCAACATATAAAGACACTCTTTTTAGGAGTCTATTCCGGGAAGAACACCGTGCTATAGAGTTGTGTAACGCTCTTGAAGGAACAAACTACCCGCAGAATGCAAAGGTAAGGCTTTGTAATTTAGAAGATTCTCTGGCCCTGCGCTATAACGATTCTGCTATTGCTATAGAAAACGAGTTGCTAGTTTTCAGCGAACATCAGAGTACGCTAAATCCTAATGTTCCGCTTAGATTTATACCATACACAGCTAACACTCTGTTTTCTTGGTTTGTGGAATCAAGGGAGCTTTATAAAAACACCCAAGCAATGATACCAACGCCAAAGTATTATGTGCTTTACAACGGCAAGGAAGAATTAAAGAATGATGTGCTAAAACTTTCCGATTCCTTCATAAGCAAGCACGGCGAAATAACGCTCGAGCTAATTGTTAAAGTAATTGATGTTAGGTATGGCAGTGGTAGCGTAGCCCTAGAAAAAAGTCCGTCTTTAAATGGCTATGCATATTTGATTTCATTAATTGAGAAGTATCACAGAGGAGAAGGATTAACGAGGGACAAGGCAATACACCTTGCCATAGAGCAGTGCATTAGTGACGGCATACTAGTTGAATTTTTAGAAAATAATTTCTTGGAGGTGGCACGTATGTTAGGCTGGGAGTATAGCCGAGAAGAAGAAGAATTGGCAATCAAAGAGGAAAGCGAAGCCAAGGGCGAGGCTAGAGGAGAAGCCAGAGGTAGAGTTGAAGGTAAAATAGAAGGCAAAATAGAACTGTACTTTACCGAATTAGGATTAACCATCAAACAAATAGCAGAAAAAATGAACCTAGGCGAAGAGGATGTAAACAAGACATTAAACAAACTAGGACTGGCATAGCGGCTTCGCCAAAACCGGCCATCAAAAAAAAATATTGCGAAATACCCGCAACAGCTTTATAATATCCCATGAAGGGAGATGATGGAGTTGGACAAGCCAGAAATTATGGTTGTAGACGACCAGCCGGCCATATGTAAAGAGGTTGCCTCATACTTAAAAAATGACTATATAGTTCATGCGTTTAAAGACGCGAAGGGGGCTATTAAGCATCTTGAAAATAATCGTGTCGATTTAATTTTGCTTGACTACTATATGCCGGAAATGACAGGCTTTGAAGCTTTGCTAAGCATACAGCAAAACAAAGCCACAAGCGAAATACCGATAGTATTTTTAACAGCCGAAACAAGCGACAGAATGGAACACGAAATGCTACAGCGTGGTGCCGTTGATTTTTTGGTTAAACCGATGGATGCTACAAAGTTAAAAAAGTGTATATCTAAGCATTTGTCAGCGTAAATATTGAAAAAACGAGCCTTTTTAGGGGCTCGTTTTTTTATTATTCCAATAATCCATGTTCAGCAAGCCAAGCCATAGTATTTCCAGCGTAATTGCCCAAATGCACATGGTCGGTATGCATATTATGGCCTCTGCGCAATTCCTCTGACCATATTGATGCATTAATCCAAACATGGTCCTCCTCTACATCAGGCCATATACCCGTCTGATTAAACTCTACCAGTCGATGCCAATGCAAGACAGAATCTTCGGCTAAATCTGCTTTTAGTGCCACAGCCAACGTAGCAATTTCCTCCGGTCTTGTTATATGACGCGAAAAATCAACCAAACTCTCCTGATCCCAAAATGATATGTTTATCGACTCTATCATTTCTGGCCTTCTGAGGGTAGGATGCTCTGCCATTATCATTTCAGGGCTGTTAATTAATTCGTATAAACCAGAGCTAATCATAAAGTCGTGAGATACCGTATAGCGCCAATGCTTTGTAGTTCCGTCTTGCATTAAATATGCAAATGGAATGCTTTGGACAGCTCGCCAATTATATAAAGACGACCACTGCAAAGAGCTAAGCTGCCGGCGATTATCCACTATATACTGATGTATTTCTAATGTACGGGCTATAGTTTCCGGGTCGCGGGTGTATACGTCCGGTCTTTCCATGGGGTTCATCCACATCCAACGTCCGTGTAGCGCCACCCCAGCCACTTCCTGTGCGGCCGGAACCCGGTTTACAAGCGGCGATACAATAAAGTTGGTAGTGGCAAGCATCATTAAATACAAAGCTATCATAGTAGCGCCAAAGGGTATTAGTGCCTTGGCTTTATGCCGAACATCAAAGGATTTTTCCGCAATCATCTGCGCCATAAAGTAGGCGATAACAAATCCAATCACAAAGCCAATATACAGCCCTACGCGAGATTGCATAAGCGCCAGCATAAAGGCACCCATAGACATCATGCCAAGCATAGCCAGTATAAAAACCAGTGTGTTAGTGAGCGGGGTAAACACGACAGAATCGCCAGTACGTTCCAGCTTACGCCTTTTGCTACAGGTAAAGGCTATGGCGGTAAGCGCCGCTGTTGTCGCTATATAAACTATGAAATAGGGGAGTAGGCTATAGGTATCCAGTGGGAAGAGTAATCTTCTGGCTCCTACGGCAAGCCAGCCGCCTCTAGTTTCAATAACGCTACCCCAGGCAACGGGATTACTAAAAACCGCAGTAGAGGCAAGCCGCCAGTCTGTTGTGTTGCCATGCCCAAACACATAAAGATAGCCTATAAGGTCTATAAATCCGTGCAAGCCAAGCGGTACAAGAGGCAAAGCTCCGCATAAAAGCACAGCTACAAGCCGGTTGCCTGAAACAGATACCGCCAGTAAAAACACACTGTAATAGAAGATAATCCCAACGGCTACCCGAAGGAAAAAGCCAGCGATAACCGGTATAGTATTAATAATAGCCCCGCCAGCTATTCCACGCGGAAAAAGGGAAGCCGGAACAGAAACCCCACCGCTCCAAGAACCGTAAGTTATCGGATAATGGATAGGCATTAGCAAAAACAGGCAAAAGATCAAGAGCGGTAAAAGCATCAAAACAAGCGCCGCCGCAGTATTAGTCCAAAAAAGCTGTCTCTTGCTAAGCGGAAAGCTATGGAAAGCGCCGGATGCATTTGAAGCAAAGTTATAAGGAAACAAAGCCATAACCGCGCAAAAAGGCGCAAAAAGCATGGCGAATATAGGTACAGGATGGTTCATGGAAAGCAGATCTATAAGATTACGGGCTTGCATCACGGCATTGCGGATAGGGTCGTTGCCAGACTGTTGGTAAATAAGAAGCACCCCAAACAGCAGATACCAAAGTAACAAAACCGCGCCAATAGCCCAATAGCGCTTTAACTGCTCGGTCAGTAGCGGAATATTAATAAGGGATTTCATTTGCGCCCTCCGTTTCGTAGATAAAAATTTCTTCCAAGGTCAGGGGTAAGCGGTCGTATACTAGCGGGTTAAGACTTTTTATGCGCTGGGAAACCTCTTCCTCTTTGCCGCGCACAACCAGTAAGTGGATACTACCCCGCTTTTCTTCGTGAAGAATTTGCAGACCCATATCAGCCGTATGACTTTCTGAGTTAAACGCAAGCTGTATTTTATGAACGTCAGATTTCAGATCGTCCAAATCGCGCTCAATCACCATGCGCCCGCCTTTTATGATGCCGATGGCATCGCAAATGCCGTCCATTTCTTTTAAGTTGTGCGAGGATACCAGCACTGTCATTTGCCGTTCGGCTACGTCCTCTATAATTTCTTCAAATACATTTTTGCGGACTATAGGGTCTAGGCCGTCTATGGGCTCGTCTAGTAGCAGAATATCCGGCATGATAGACATAGCAAAAATAAACGCCGCCTGCTTCTGCATTCCCTTAGAAAATCTCGCGACCTTCCTTTTTTCGTCCAGGTTGAAAACGCTTAGTAGATATTGATAGCGCTTCTCGTTCCAGTTTGCCGCGTACATGGCAGAGTAAAATTTGCGTAGCATCTTCATGTTATATTGCGGGAAGAAGTAGAGATCGTCTGGTATGTAGCCCATGGAGGCCTTTACAGTGGCGTTATCGTAGACTGGCATTCCGGCTATTTTGACACTGCCGGAATCTTGCCGGTATATGCCCGCCAAATGCTTTATGGCCGTTGTTTTGCCAGAACCATTTATACCAACCAATCCGTAAATTGAACCTTTTCTTACGTTTAGGTTCAAATGATTAAGCGCTGTGTGCTTGTCAAACCTTTTGCATAAGTTCTCAATTTGAACCATCAGTTATCACTCCTATATTATTTATAAATCCTATAATGTCGCTTTTGAACTCCCCTAGGAACATTAGCTCTTGTACGTCGCTTTGAATACAGTTGTACAGTATCTCTATACCCTTACGGTTAGCGTGGTTAGGCGGCGGCGATATGAAGTTGCCCTGGCCTAGTACTGTATAAAAATAGCCTTGGTTTTCCAGCTCCCGATATGCCTTTTGCACGGTGTTGGGGTTTACCGTTAAAGTTTTTGCCATATCCCGGACAGATGGTACCTTTTGATCTTGCCGTAGCGCCCCGGTTACTATCAGACGCTTAAAGTTGTCCATAACTTGCTCGTAGATGGCCTTGCGGCTTTTTAGGTCTATTTCAAACACGGATGTTCACCTCCTTTTGTGTGCGATGTGTATTATATGTTATAGTACACGAGGTGTCAAGTGTTTTTTTGTGGGGATGAAAATGAGGCTATATCGCTGGGGATATAGCCTCATTACGAAGCGCTAGAATTGTTACATGGTCATTGCTTGGCGTATCTCTTCTATCTTGTGGGCGGAGGTTTGATATGTTTCTTCAATTTCGGATATTGGGGTATTGGCTTTTAGTGCTTGCATTATTTTGATTGTGTTGTCGGTTCCTTTTTCGATACCCTTTTCGATACCTTCTAAAAGGGCTTCGGTTAATTTTTCAAAATCTACTTTTGACATAAATTTTTTGCTCCCTCCTATTTTTATCAGCGTGGCTTCGTCTGTGATTGCGTTAATGTAATCAATTACTAAGCTTCTTGCAAAGTGTGAATCGTAACTGTTCACAAATTCACATAAATCATCTTGAGTTTTTATTGTCAGGAAATACTTTAGTATAATCAAATCTTGATGAATAGGACTGTTTTTGTCAATTCTATTCAAATTAACCTCATAGAGTGTTAGTAGGTCGGTGTATATTTCGTGTGTATTTACGTCCATAAGCTGAATTTCAGCAAGTGGCGAGACTTCAGGTGTCGTATTGCTTTCAAAAATGAATGTGATAGCTACTTGCTTCAACTTCTCATATTGGCCCTTAATTATCTCTTGGCTAGAAAGCTCCTTCGCTCCGTAATATACATTGCGGTTACGGTTGCGAGTCTTAAGATATTTCCGTTGCATATCCAGTGTAAATATGCGGTTGTTTTCGTCTTTGGTGAAAACATCTTCCCATACGCTACTTTCTATCGCTTTTAGTAAGTCGTTTCTATGTTCTGCCAGAGGGTCAATTATATTCACTGCTTCGTTTGTTACAGCTTGAATAACCGCCTGCGCCAATTCCTTTTTATGGAACATTATCGAAAATACGATACTCTGCGCGGGAAGATATTCAAGCTTAACAGTAACTTTTCCGGAAAGGATTGCTTGTTTTAGATTGCCGTAGTCCATGGACACCACCTTGCTAATTATAAATCTTCGTTTGAGTTAAAAAGTAATCTGCCATCTTGAGGTAGCAAAGGCTCGGTGCAGAGAATGGGCATAATGTTTTTTTGCTTAGGGCGGTTTTGACTAGCGCTTTGACGGTATGTTTTGGCTCGCCCGAAATATATTCGGCCAAAAATACCATATAATTATCACTCATTTTTTAATTCTTCATAGGCGGCAATACCCGCCTCTGCAATTATAACGTCATCTTCCCCAATAAAGCCGCTGAAAGCGCAAATGCATTTGCCGTCATCGCTTATTACAGCGCCTTTCCAGTATGACTCTGTTCCGACCACTTCGTAAAACGGCGCCCCGCTACTTTTACCGGTACGGTGTACGTAGGCGATTTTTTCGTGTACGGTTGTGTCCATGCTAAAGCCTGTGGATATTGGGTAGCCGTCTTGCATTGTAGGTTCGCCGCAAGTGCGGCCGAAGGGGGATATAGTGCTATCCCAATCGTCAGGACAATCCTCTGCACGTATTTGGACTACCATAATACCGTGCTTGCCTTTTGAATTGTATTGCTCGTTTGCGTTGTAGATTTCGTTGGTTTTTTCTTTCATTGCTTGGATTATTTTTTTTCTGTTCATGTTGGTGCCTCCTCAATTTTTAAACTCCATAAGAAAAATCTTGTAAGACTGCAACGCCTAACATTCGCTTTCCTGCACAAAGGCTTAATGATTTCCCTTTTTTAAGTACAGGTTGAAGAGCGGCGTAGGCTTCATCTTCAACAGTGAAAAATTCAACATCCGTCAAATATCTTTCGCCTTGTAGATACTCGGAATGGTTGCTTCGTATAGTACCGGAAAAAATAAGTCCGTCACCGAAGTTAAACGCAATTCGGAACTGGTCATCTGGTACATAATTTTTCCCTTCAAGGGTGAATTGAATTTCTGCTTTAGCACGTAGCATATTTGCGCCTCCTTAAATTCGGTGAATTATCTTGGTTATTGCGTTGTTGAATTCAGCCAGATTCTCAGCTTGAATCTCAACAGTACCGCATTTGAAAAGAAATGGGTCAACATGGGTGTAATCGCCTATTTTTTCCAAAACAGATCTGATTACACAAACCTCAACAACGGCCACTAAATCCATATTAAATGCTTTATCCGCAAAGCGTAGTGTTTCCTCAAAATCCAATCCGAAATATTTTACTTCTGCCTTACCTTTGAGCAGGGAAAATACATTTGTCAGCATTACATTCTCAAATTCATCTGCACCCATTGCGCGGAATAGGCTTACTGCGCTATCTGTCATGTAGTTTGCCCCTTTCGGTAGCATTATAGCATACATCCCCCCACCCCGGAATACATTGTACAAAGCTAGGGGGATGTCTAATGCGCGGCAAAACAATTCTAAAAGGAGCGGCTATACTAACAGCCGCTGGCATAATAACACGCTTACTCGGTTTCGCGTACCGTATTTTCATGTCAAACGTAATGGGCGCAGAGGGCATGGGCTTGTATCAGCTTATCATGCCTATCTATATGTTGGCATGGAGTATTTCTTGCTCAGGATTTAACACTGCGGTTTCAAAGCTAGTCGCCCAAGAACGCGTTAAGGGCGAATTTGGTAATATGAGGCGGGTTTTAAAGCAGTCGGTGTTTATCACTACTGTTTTGGGCTTCCTCCTAACGATAATTCTATATTTCGGCGCAGAGCCAATTGCAATATACATCATCAGAGACACCAGGGCAATTATGCCTCTTCAAATTTTATCATTAGCCTTCCCGTTCATGGCGGCCGGAACATGCATTCGCGGCTACTTTATTGGCTTGCAAGAAACCACAGTCCCGGCCATCAATCAGGTGCTAGAGCAAATAGTCCGCATGGTTGTCGTGTACGCATTAGCCGGTTCCTTTATGCATCGTGGGCTGGAATTCGCCGCCGCTGTGGCTGTCTTTGGTATTGTATGTGAGGAGATTTTCTCCTTCTTCTATATAACTTGGGCTTACAAGCGCCATAAAAAGAAGAATAATTTCGACAAACCGCCAATCTACCCTTCTTCTACAATACTGGGAATGATCCTCGTAATGGCTGTTCCTCTGACTGCTAACCGTGTCACCGGTTCATTGTTGTCTGCCTGGGAAAACGTGCTTATTCCCGGCCGCCTACAACAATACGGCATGAGCGCTCAAGAAGCCATGAGTACCTTCGGGCGGCTTAACGGAATGGCCATGCCGCTCATATACTTTCCAACCGCCATGCTTACGGCGCTGGCCATAACCTTAGTACCGGCAGTCTCGGAAGCCGTAGCTACCAAAAACTACCACGGAATTGCCGCAACCTCTTCCAAGAGCGTACTATTTGCCTCAATTTGCGGTATGGGCGCGGCGGCTTTGTTCATCGCCTTCCCAACAGAGCTGGGGCAGGTAATATATAACCAGCAAATAGGCTCTATGCTGATGTTACTGGGGGTTCTTTGCCCTCTGCTTTACATACATATCGTATTATCCGGAATTTTAAACGGCCTGGGATGTCAGGTGTTTATTTTCCGCAACGCGCTTTTATCGTCCGCTATCAATATCGTTTTTATCTTCTTCCTGGTGCCGTACATGGGTATAATGGCCTATATTATAGGAAATTTTGTAAGCCTAGTAATCGTTTGCGCCTTAGAATTAGTAAAAATCCGCGAAAGCATTAAACTGGAAATGTCCTTCTTTAACTGGCTGGCCAAACCGGGGCTGGCCGCCGCAATGGCCGGAATGACCGGGCGCATAGCCATGGATAGGCTCTTCCCGGGAACCCCTTCGGTTATGGGGCTTGTAACGGGGGTATCTTCCCTTATGTTCATGTACGTACTAATAATATTTTTGACCGGATGTTTAACCGGGGACGACGTAAAACGGTTGACGCAACTTAGAGGAAAGTAGTAGAATTGCCCTAAAAAGTATCGAGAGGGGTAAAATTATGCTACATCTAGGAATCGAATTCGGCTCGTCCCGTATAAAATCTGTACTGATAGACGACAGCTTTCAGGCGGTAGCAGTGGGGAATCATGACTGGGAGAATCAGCTTGTAGAAGGCGTATGGACCTACAGTATGCCAAGTATATGGGCCGGATTACAGGCTAGTTACGCAGATTTAGCCACAGATTACAAAAAGAAATTCGGCAAACCCCTAACGGAAGTTTCCGGAATAGGCTTATCCGCAATGATGCACGGCTATATTCCCGTCAACAAAAACGGGGAAGTACTAGCAGAGTTCCGCACATGGCGCAACACCAGCACCGGAAAGGCTTCCGAAATTTTACGAAAACTATTCGGCCACAATATCCCACTGCGATGGAGCATTGCGCATCTGTATCAGGCTATTCTTGATGGGGAAGATCATGTAAAAGATATAGACCTTATAAATACCCTGGCCGGCTTTGTTCATTATAAGCTTACCGGCGAAAAAATTCTTGGAGTAGGGGATGCATCGGGCATGTTCCCGCTGGACACCACAAAACACGTGTACGATCCCAAAATGGTAAGTGACTTCAATAAACTGATAGAGGACAAGCAGTATAACTGGAAAATTACGGATATTTTACCCAAAATTATGCTTGCCGGGGAAAGAGCCGGGCAACTTACAGAAGAAGGGGCAAAGTTACTTGACCCAAGCGGCACACTGCGGCCGGGTATTCCTTTCTGCCCGCCGGAGGGTGATGCGGAAACCGGGATGGTGGCTACAAACAGCATAGCGGCGCTTACGGGCAATGTTTCTGCCGGTACCTCTATTTTTGCTATGGTTGTGCTGGAAAAGCCGCTATCGAAGGTATATCCAGAGCTTGATATTGTCACCACGCCGGACGGCAAGCCCGTGGCGATGGTTCATTGCAATAACGGTACTTCTGATATAAATGGATGGGTTTTGATGTTTTGTGAAGTTGTTTCGGCGCATACCGGCAAGCCGGTAAAACCTACCGATTTATTTGATAAGCTATATAAATCTGCGCTTGAGAGTGATCCGGATGGCGGCGGCTTAACAGCTTGCAATTATCTATCAGGCGAGCATAACACAGGCTTTGAGGAAGGCCGGCCAATGTTTGCGCGTCTGCCGGATGCTTCCTTTACCATGGCTAATTTTATGCGAACCATGTTATTTTCGACCATGGGTAGTCTTAAAATGGGCATGGATATTTTAGCGCAAGAAGGGGTTGTTCTTAAGCAATTATTAGGACACGGCGGCCTTTTTAAAACGCCGAAAGTAGCGCAAAAGCTGATGGCTGGCGCTCTGCAGGTGCCGGTAGCGGTTATGGAAACCGCCGGAGAAGGAGGTGCCTGGGGAATTGCCCTGCTTGCCGCTTACATGGATCACAATAAAAAAAGCCTGGACGACTTCTTAAAAGACCAGGTATTTGCAAATCTTGCGGTGGATTGTTTAAATCCGGATCCGGTAGATGTTAAAGGTTTTGAGACATTTATGGAATATTATAAAGCCGGGCTAAAAATCGAGCGCACGGCTGTTGACGAGTTTTCAAGAGTATAAATTATTCTGCGGTGCTGTGGCGGGTTTCCAAGCGGCACATCCAACCCGCCAGCAGTACCCCTGCGCCAAGCGCCCCCGCAGATAGCAAGCTGAATTCAGATGGAATAATCAATATCGTAGAGGCCAGCACAAAGCCGATAATCGCATGAAACAGCAAGCCATAGGCCTTATCAAACACAAAGGCCATCATACGCGAAAATATCACTAAGGTAAATAAGCCGCCCACAGCTATCGGAATTATAACCGACATATCAAAGTTAGCTATACCCCTAGTCATAGGCGCGTACATCTGCAAAAATAATAATAAATTAGAAGGGCTTAAGCCCGGCACAATAATCCCCAAGGCAATAAGCGAGCCGGACATTACCCAGCTATAAGGGTTAAGCGGAAGCCCGCCACCCGCCGCCGCTTCCACAAAGCGCAGAAAAACAAGCGCAAGCACCAAAGAAACAAGCATCACTGCAATATGCGATGCCTTTCTCCCTTTAATAGCGGCTTGGTCCCACAAAGCCGGTAAAGTTCCGGCTATACAGCCGACAAAAAACCAGGTAAGCGGCACTTCCGCCACTTCAAAGAAATAGCTCAAAAACACCGAAAATATGAAAACACCCGCAGTCGCCCCCAACCCCACGGGCAGAAAAAACAACAAATCCTTTTTTATTAAATCAAAGTTAAATTCTTTTGTGATATTGGCCATAAAAAGTATCATTCGCTCGTAAAGCCCAAACACGGCGGCCAGTGCGCCCCCGCTTACGCCCGGCAAAATAAATCCCGAGCCAATAAATATCCCTTTTAGCATTCGCAACATCCAAGAATAAGAATTTATTTAGACCAACCTCCTGCGCGGTTTACCGCTTTCTTCCATAACAAATAGCGTTCCTCCATAGCTTTGCCATTATTTGTGGGTTCAAACACCTTATCCACCGTGCGGGACTTGGAAATTTCTTCTATATTAGAATACAGCCCAATACCCAAGGCCGCCAGGAAGAATGCACCCAGCACCGTAGTTTCCGTGTATCTAGGGCGTTCTACGGGTATTCCCAGTAGATCAGCCTGAAACTGCATTGTAAAATCGCTTTTGCTGACCCCGCCGTCAACTTTTAATTTTGTCAGCGGAATTTCTGCTACCTCGTTCATATGCTCAATCAAATCTTTTGACTGGAAAGCCACAGACTCCATTACCGCCCGCACAATGTGATTCTTACCGGTGGATAGCGATAGGCCGCAGATGGTTCCGCGGGCGTACATATCCCAGTACGGAGCGCCCAGCCCGGAAAAGGCCGGTACAAAATAAGCCCCGTCAGTATCAGGCGTGTTGTTGCATATTTCGTTGATCTCTTGAACATTTTCAGCCAGCTTTAACTCGCGCATTAGCCACTCCACCGCAGAACCAGCGTTGAAAACGCCCCCTTCCAAAGCATATGTGGTTTCCCCGTTTATATGCCATGCGATTGTTTTCAGTAAGCGGCTGGGTTTTATATTTTTGCCGTCGCCGATGTTCTTTAATAGGAAACAGCCGGTACCGTAGGTGTTTTTTGCGTCCCCGGGATTGATTCCGGCCTGGCCGAACAAGGCCGCGTGCTGATCTCCGGCTATTCCGGCTATCGGAACGCCCTCGCTAGTATGAGCCGCCACCCCGGACGAAGCCACTACCTGTGGCAGAATATCCGCGTTTATGCCAATGTATTTGAGAACATCCTCGTCCCAGCAACCTTTTTCTATGTCAAATAGCATGGTACGGGCGGCGTTTGTGTAGTCTGTTATGTGGTATTTGCCCGCGCTTAAACGGAATATCAAAAAGCTGTCGATAGTGCCGGCTCGCAAATGCCCTTGCTCCATTAAAGGTCTTATGTGCGGAATGTTTTCAAGCGCCCATTTAATTTTTGTGGCGGTAAAATAAGGGTCTATTAGTAGCCCTGTGCGGCTTCTAATCAAATCGGCCATGCCTTCCGCTTCCATTTGAGCGCATATTTCGGAAGAACGGCGGCATTGCCATACAATAGCATCGCAAACGGGCGCCCTTGTGCGAACATCCCATAAGACTAATGTCTCCCGCTGATTGGTAATGCCTATGGCCTCTATGTTTTTATGATTCTGAGAAGCGGCCTTGATTGTCTCTAATGTGTTGGCGTAAATTTCCTCGGCATCGTGGGAAACCCAGCCCGCCTGCGGAAAAATTTGCCGGTGCGGCTTTTGTGCCGAGCTTACACCGTAGCCATTTTTGTCAAAGATAAATGCGCGGGTGCTGGTTGTGCCTTGGTCAATTGCTAGTATCAAGCCCATCGTGATCCCCTTTCACCTTGTCGATTAGTGTTTGTAGGTATTCTAATTCCATTGTCCGCTGGCCTAGGTTTGGTAGGTTGGCGGCCGATTTTTTGGCTTTTATTAAGAGCTTGGCGGCTTTTTCCTTGTTCTCGGCCACGTAGAATTCATAAGCCGCAGAAATCCGCATTGTGCCAGGTAAACTCATGTTTAGAAAGTTTTTTAGCTTTTTGTCTGCGTAGAGTTTGCGTGCTTCATCATAGTCGGGCGCGTAAAAGCTGTAATAATACAGCAAATCAGCCTTTACCATAGCGCCGTAAAGCGATGGCAGATTTTCTTTTACGAGCCGTTTATGTACTTCGGCAAATTCATCGTAGCGACCTAAATCCTCTAAGCGTGAGGCTTCAAGCATTAAAATGTAAGCTATTACATAATTGCTTAGGTCAGAGCCTTCTTCTACTGTAAAAGCGTTTTCGTCGTAGTCGCGGAAGCGCTTGCCCTCCACAAGCTCGTGATTAACGCGAAGCATCAAATAAAGGCCGCGAGTGGCTTCCTTTGATTTTAAGGCTTCCAAAATATTAGCGCCGTCGTTAAGAAAGAGCGACTTTAGCGGAATTAAATTGACCAGCACAAACATCAGATTCAAAAAAGCGCCATAGCTCGACATTTCCATAGAGGAAACGATAAGCAGTAAGGCAAGCAAAAGATTAAACAATGCCCCGCCAAAATTATATAGAACAAACTTGAAATCTTCGGGCTTATCCACAGGCTCCATAAGGCATTGTCCGGCGGCGAAGGAGTTGCTTGATATTTTAAAGCGAATTTGCCCCGACTCTTTAAACCAAACAAAGGAAGCAAGCCTGAACGAGCTAAAGCGATAGCCTGTTAGCAATCCGCAGACCAAGTGGCCTAGCTCATGAATTATTATCGCCAGTAGAAAATGTACGACAACTAATATAATAAACACGGGGAAAGATACATTAATATCAAGAGTCGGTATGGAATCGAAGCGTGCCGCCGAGATGCCGACTACTGTGCCGACTGCCATTCCACCAAGTAACCATAATATGAAGTTTAATGTTTTACGCATATTATTCAAAATCCTCGCATTTCGACCAGTTCATTTTTAACTTGCCATTGTTGTTGCAGCTTACTCCGGCGTAGATTGCGCGGTCGTTGGGTTTTCTTTCCATATAATGCTCAAGCATAGCGGTAAATACTTCGGTATATCTCCTAGCCATCATTTCAGCTTCCGGAATCCAAAAAAGCTGTCCTTCGTCAGTTTGTATTATGTCCGTCTGGGAAGTTTCGCCGAAGAATATGTAGAGCTGGCGTATTTCGTCCTTGCTTCTGCGGATTATGATATAGGCCAGCCATATGGACTGAATGTTTTCTCGTATGATGCCGGTTTCTTCTTCGATTTCTCTATATATGACCTCGAAAGGGGTATCCATTTCGTGTTCCTCAAAATGCCCGCCAGGGCCACTCCAAAAGCCAGGCGCAATTTTTCTGTGTTCGCCGCGTTTTAGTAGAAGAATGTTACCGTTGTTTTTTAGGAATGCCGCTGTTCCGTGTGTTAGTGTTATCATGGTTTGTTCCTTTCGTTAAATAAAACCTTTAATTATATCAGAAGCTTCTTGTATTATATCAAGAGGTGCAGATTCGACAACCCTTGCATTTCTGGCCGTCAAATCCAATACACGAATTTGGTCACATAAAATTACGCCTGTTGTTTTGGTTCTATCGTCCAAGGGAACATGAAATGGATGTTCTTTATTCGTATTTGTGATGGGGCATACAATTGTTAGATTACTAATGGTATTAAATAACTTATTGCTTACAATAATAGCAGGTCTATTTCCAGATTGCTCGTGTCCTTCAGTTGGGTTAAAATTTACAATGATAATGTCTCCGTTTTTTACCATAATTCATCACCCATGGGTTTACCCCAATCAATTTCTGTAGCTTGATAATCATTTGCGTGTTCTTTTAAAATTGTATCTATATCTTTGCCATAAAAATCAACGAGCCTTTGCTCTAATGTTTTGTGCTTTTTTATTTCAGTGGCTTTTTTTATTAATACATCCTCTTCTCTTACAATCAACTCAACTTCCTCATTTTCGGAAAAGCCCAATTGTTCCAAAACAAATTTGGGTAATCTGATTCCTTGACTGTTTCCCCATTTTTGGATTGTTGTTGTCATAGTTTTACACCTCATCTTGTTTATACATTGTATATCCATAGGATATGCTTTTGGGTTATATTTGTCAACTTGGAATTGTATTTTGGCTTAAGTTATGATATTATGAAGCGGTGTTTTTCAAAATTATAAGAGAATAGGAGTTGATGTTTTGTATGAGTACTGTATATTTTGAGGTGACTGTAAACTAAATAATTACAGGTCGGCTAATCGAGCGGGAGTCTAGCCCCGTCTATTTGAGTTGCCTGTTTGAAGGCAACCCTGCTAGGTAGTTACAAAGCACGGTTAAGTATCGTGTTTTTTTATTGCGAAAAAAGGAGAATGCAAAATGGATTATAATAAATCGCAAAAGTATACTGACTACAATAAAATCTATGATAATTGTTCCGGCCCCGGCGGGTTAGCACTGTCCGAATTTATGGCCGAGAAAATGTCTATCCAAGAAGGAAAAAGGCTCGTAGACATAGGGTTTTACCGCGGTTATCAAACTTGCTTTTTGGCAAAGGAGTATAATGTCAATATAGTGGGAATAGACCCCGGCACAATTATAGGCGACACAGAATACGGCATAGAGTATCTAATGAAGAATGCCCGTGAGTTTGGAGTAGACGACAAGATAATCGGCGTCAAAACGGGCGTTCCCGACACGCTTTTGCCTTCCGAATGTTTTGATTATGCTAACTCAACCAACTGCCTTGAAATGATACGGGGTTGGAAAGGGGAAGAAGGTTATATTGCAGCATTGAAGGAAATTTACCGCTTGCTTAAGAAAGGCGGCATTCTGGGAATAGGCGAGCCAATGAGTCACGATGTACCAATATACGAGGAAGCCGAGCCGTATTTTGCGAAAATTGGCTGGCCTTTCGTTACTTTAGAAGAAACAGTAAAAGCTGTAACCGAGGCAGGATTTACTATCTTGGAGTCTGGCTACTGTAAAGACGCCAGTAAATGGTGGCAAGAGTTTTCCGAATATTGCACCGGTGACGCCAACGAAAGAAAGTTTATAGAACTTGATAATAGTAGGTGGCTGTCATTCGGGTATATAGTGGCAGTAAAGGATTGAATAATTAATGGCTCTGTCGCCGATTAGCTAATATATAGTTGATTATTTTAGCTATTGACAATATAATTCAGAGAAAACGAGCATAGGAGGTTTATGCAATGATCGTCAAATCGACAGAAATGCAAAATAATTTTGGGAAATATCTGGAAATTGCTTCTGGGCAAGAAGTTGTGATTACGAAAAATGGTTTACCAGTAGCACGCCTGCTGGGCATGAAAGATACCATTTCGTTTCTATCTGAGCGCTTAGTTGGCATAATTCCAAATAATGTTGACGAGGAAGAAGTAAAATCCGAAAGGCTTGCAAGACAATGAAATTAATGTTTGATACCAACATAATTGTAGATGTTCTTTCCAAACGTAATGGCTACGAGGAATCCTTACAGCTTATAAAGCTTTGTGAACTAGGGAAAGCGGAAGGCTTTGTTTCGGCTGTAACAGTCACCGATATTATGTACATTCTACGCAAGCACGTATCCCCAAGTCTTGTACGTAATGCGGTGCAGACTTTGCTGTTAATCGTAGATGTGGCAAATGTTCTAAAAAGTGATATACAGTCTGCGTTTTTAAGCGAAATGAAAGATTTTGAGGATGCTGTTCAATCATCCTGTGCGCAACGCATGAAGGCAGATTATATTGTTACGCATAAATTGAAGGATTTTGAAAAATCAGTAATTCCGGCTATTTCGCCGAGTGAAGCGTTGAGGATTACTGCTATCTGACAAAAATAAATCTTTGGTAAATATTTTGTAAAAAGATGCTTGACAGCACTAAAAACCCATGGTAAGATAGCGTTCGTCTCATTGATCTGGGAACGGCTCTTGTGGGTCTTTCCTTTGCTGAAATGATACCAGGAAAAATGCACCTTGAAAACCGAATAATCACGAAGAAACACAACCCAAAAATTTCTTTAGAGTTGATATTCAATAATTCTAGGATAAGAAGAATTAGAAGCAAGACCAGCAGACTTATGAAGTCGGCAAACTTTAAACATGAGAGTTTGATCCTGGCTCAGGATGAACGCTGGCGGCGTGCTTAACACATGCAAGTCGAGCGGGGTTTTACGCTTACAGA
>Ga0209755_10002107_pt1 | contig 28167 bp, 24 predicted proteins | sample TergutCo191P1_FD_187301 | JGI IMG/M metagenome (GOLD analysis project Ga0209755, IMG submission 187301) | Cornitermes sp. P1 segment gut microbial communities from Petit-Saut dam, French Guiana - Co191P1 (SPAdes) (version 2) | ecosystem: Host-associated > Arthropoda: Insects > Digestive system...
GCTCATAAAATCAGCTTCATTTTTCATAATTGTCATTTTGGAAAAAAGTTCATTAATACTATGAACATTCAATTTACGATAAATACTTTTCTGATGTTCTAAAACAGTAGCATAACTGATATTCAAGGAAGATGCTATTTCTTTTGGGATAGAACCTTCTGAAAGCAAATTTAATACTTCTTGCTCCCTATTTGTCAGGTTATAAGTTTGTTGGGGTATATTATCCATATTAAAAATAATATATAAAATATTGTATTTATGTCAAGTATTTATTTATCTATGCAAATCTTGCACTTAACAAACATTATGTGTCAATTACACAGAATGTTTTGTTAAATATAATTATAACTATGAGGTTTAAGAATGAAGTTCTGCGACAGCAATTCCTCCGAATAATCCCTGAGCTTGCCGTACAAATTGATAATTTCCCCTTTTTTAAGATAAAATTAAAGACGGTGCGTTTTTACTCTTGTATACATAAAATCCTGGAAGATAATAAACCGCATTACGCCCTTGCAGAACAATATAAATAAACTCACCCGCAATACTTTAGAGAAGCTATTGATTTTGTCGAATATCTGCGGCAAAAGGCGCAGCAGGAAGCAATTAATACCGGCAATTCTGCTGTAAGTTCTGAACCCAAGAAAGTCCCTGTATTTGGCTGCGCAAAAGGGCAATTTAAAATTGCTGATTATTTTAACGCTCCACTTGAGGACTTTAGGGATTATATGTAGATGGGACACTATTTGCTTGATACTCATATATCTTAGTATTGCTTCTATATTGGGAACTTGCCATTAAAATAGGCATTGGTAAACTGGAATTTAACGGAAAATCGGCTGGTTTTATCCGTCTTAATGAACGATTGACACATCCTTTGCAAAACAACAAAATAAAGCATGAATCTTGCAAATAAATTAACCTTATTACGGATAATTCTTGCTCCTGTCTTTTTTATTGTCTACCTTTTACCTGACTTTTTTCCTTCATGGTTTATTTACGGCTCGGCATGGACTATACCCGTTCTCTGGATTATTTTCATTATCTCGGAAATAACGGATTATCTTGACGGTCTGGCTGCCCGCAAACTCAATTTAACGACCGATTTCGGAAAATTTTTCGATCCGTTCGCCGATACCTTGGTGCAGATAACCTGTTTCCTTTGTTTTGTAATTGACGGAATATTTCCCGCAGCCCTGTTTTTACTGGTCATCTACCGGGAATTCGGCATTCTTTTTATCCGTAACCTGATGTTAAAAAAGGGAATAACCCTCGGCGCCCGCATTGGGGGAAAAATAAAAACTGTCGCTTACATTATCGCCGCAGGCGCCGCCCTTCTCGCTGTCAGTCTTCAGCGCCTGTCTGTATTAGACTTTGTTTATCCGTATATCAGGATCGGCGCTCTTGTCATATTTATACTTTCCGTTATAATTTCCATAATTTCTTTCTTTGACTACCTGATAATCTTCATGAAAACGGAAAAAAATGCGCAGTAAATACGGTTTGTTAATATAATGAATGAGAAAGAACTTCTTGCAAAAATCAATTCAGATTATACAGCAAATATTTTTAAATGCCTTTACGGAGAGCATGAAATTGACGCTGCGCGCCTTCGTTACTCGGCATTAATAAATGAAATGCTTAATAACGCGCACGGCGGATTTCCGGAAACTGAACTTTGCGTAACATGCGGAAATCCTCAAGTATTTTCTTCTCCGGGAAGAACAGAGCTTGCAGGCAATCACACGGATCATAACCGGGGGAAAGTTTTGGCGGCATCCGTTCAGCTGGATTGCGCCGCCATAGTGAAAAAACGAAACGATAATATTGTATTCTTCAGATCCGCAGGTTTCCATGATGTAAAAGTAAAACTGACAGATGAAAACGGAAGACAAGACCTTGAGCCGAAACCAGAAGAAACAGGAACAACAGAATCTCTTGTCAGGGGAATAGCATCTGAATTCCGCCGAAGGGGATATAAAACCGGAGGGTTTTCAGCTAACGCGGCGTCATCGGTGCTTCCCGGTTCTGGGCTTTCATCATCCGCCGCGGTGGAAGTGCTTTTTTGCCGTATTTTCAGCTCGCTTTACAACGAAGGCAGACTTAACCCGCTTGAGATCGCGCAAATCAGCCAAACTGCGGAAAATGCCTATTTTGGAAAACCCTGCGGCCTTATGGATCAGGCTGCCTGCGCAACAGGCGGCACTGTTGCCATTGACTTTGCTGACGCGGCGCATCCTGAAATAAAAAAAATAAATTTTGATCCTGCATCTTCAGGTTACGCTCTTTGCATAGTAAATACAGGCGGCAGTCACGCAGACTTAACCGCTGATTACGCGTCAATTCCGTCGGAAATGAAAGCTGTCGCGGCATTTTTCGGCAAGTCTGTACTAAGCGAACTGGAAAAGGAAAACATTCTTTCCCGCGCTGCAGAAATTCGAAAAGCGCTCGGAGACAGAGCCTTGCTTCGCTCTCTTCATTTTTTTGATGAAAACATGCGGGTGGATGCAATGATTACAGCTCTTGCTAAAATGGAAGATGCAAATTCGGCTGCGGGAAAACAGCAGCTTCTGGATATATATATGGAACTTGTCAATGAATCAGGGAATTCTTCATTGGAACTTTTACAGAATGTGTACTCTCCCCTTCGTCCGGACACCCAGAACATAAGTACAGCGCTTGCGCTGACCAAAGATTTTTTCCGCAGACAGAAACTGAAAAGCGTACACCCGGGCGCTTGCAGAGTCCATGGCGGAGGTTTTGCAGGAACCATTCAGGTTTACATTCCCCTTGATACGATGAATGAATACCGCGCTTATATTGAAAAAATTTTCGGCGCAGACTCTGTAACGCCGCTTAGGATACGTCAAGCGGGAGCGGTAGAACTAGTGTAGCAAATCAAGGTTGGAATTGGTATAATTACGGTACGTTTATTTAGCCAAGATGGCTCAGTTGGCAGAGCGGCACACTCGTAATGTGCAGGTCCCGGGTTCGATTCCCGGTCTTGGCTGGAAAATTTACATTGGTAAAAGGATATCAGCCCGCAAGTGACCTAATATATTCATACACTTCCCGCTTTGCTTCAGTTCCATGCTGTCCGATAATACGAACAATTGCGCTGCCGACAATGACCCCGTCAGCTATGGCGGAATATTGTTTCACCTGCCCGGGCGTAGAAATGCCAAATCCTATGGCTACAGGAATTCCTGTATATTTCCTTATTTCAGATACAATCGCGGACAGGTCTGTTGTGATTTCTCCGCGGACTCCTGTAACGCCCATAGAGGATACAAGATAGATAAACCCTTCGGCGTTACGCGCTATTTCGGCTATGCGTTTTTCGGAAGTGGGCGCGACAAGGGTGATTACTTCCACGCTGTATTGTGACGCGATTTTTTTTACTTCACTTTGTTCTTCAAACGGAAGATCCGGGATGATTATACCGCTAATGCCGATTTCTCTGCATTTAGCGAAAAAACGATCATATCCGTATACAAACACAGGATTGAGGTATGTCATGAACACCATCGGGATTCGCATTTTGTCCTTAATTGACGCTGTCATATCAAAAACGCCGTCAAGTCTTGTTCCGGCGGCAAGAGCGCGCGTACTGGCAGCCTGTATCACTTCACCTTCCGCGATAGGGTCAGAGAATGGAATGCCGATCTCAACCATATCGGCTCCGGCTTGCTGCGCGGTCAGAATATACTCCGCCGAGGCGGCGAGGTTTGGATCGCCTGCCATAAAGTAGGCAATAAACGCACTTTTTTTTGGCTGTGTATTGTTATTCGCAAATGCATCTTTAATTTTATTCATTGATATTAGCACCTTTATATCTTGCGATTGCCGCGACATCTTTATCGCCGCGTCCTGAAAGACAGACAACAATGTTTTTACCTTCGCCCATCTCTTTTGCCAGCCGCACCGCGTATGATACTGCGTGAGCGGATTCGATTGCAGGGATGATTCCTTCAGTGCGCGATAACAGCTCAAAAGCGTCCACCGCTTCATCGTCGGTAACAGGGACATATTCAGCGCGCCCTGTCTTGTAAAGCCACGCATGCTCCGGTCCTATTCCCGGATAGTCAAGCCCGGCAGAGATGGAATAAACAGGCGCGATTTGCCCGAACTCATCCTGACAGAAGAGCGATTTCATTCCGTGAAAAACGCCGGTAGAACCGCGCGCTATTGTAGCGGCGTGTTTATCAGTATCAAGACCTTTGCCGGCAGCTTCGCAGCCGATCAGGCGTACTTCTTTGTTTCCGATAAAATCGTAAAAAGCGCCGATAGCGTTTGATCCTCCGCCTACGCAGGCGACTACAGCATCAGGAAGGCGGTTTTCCGCGTTAAGTATCTGTGCGCGAATTTCTTTTCCGATAACGCTTTGAAAGTCCCTGATCATCGTGGGAAACGGATGGGGTCCCATTACAGAGCCTAGCACATAATGGGTATCGCAGACTCTCTTTGTCCACTCCCTCATGGTTTCATTTACCGCGTCTTTCAGCGTCTTCGTGCCGGAGGTGACAGGGTGAACCTTCGCGCCGAGCAGGCGCATACGGTAGACATTGAGCGCCTGGCGTTCGGTGTCCTCCTTGCCCATGAATACCTCACATTCCAAATCAAGTAATGCCGCGGCGGTGGCAGCCGCAACACCATGCTGCCCTGCGCCTGTCTCGGCGATAATGCGGGTCTTGCCCATCCGCTTTGTAAGCAGCGCCTGTCCCAATACATTGTTTATCTTGTGCGAACCTGTGTGGTTCAAATCTTCGCGCTTGAGGTATATTTTCGCGCCGCCTGAATATTTTGTAAGGTTCCCTGCGTAATAAAGAAGCGAAGGTCTTCCGGCGTATTCGGTAAGCAGGCTGTTTAACTCAACTGTGAATGCAGAATCATTTTTATAAAAATTATACGCTTCTTCCAATTCATATAACGCGTTCATCAATGTTTCGGGGATATACTGACCGCCGAACTCGCCAAATTTTTTATTGCTCATTATTCCCCCTGACCAAACTTACAATTTTTTCTATTTTTTCCGCGTCTTTTAGTCCGTCAGTTTCAACGCCGCTACTGACATCCACACAAAATGGCTTAAGCATCTGTATAGCGTCAGCGGCATTTTCAATTGAAAGCCCTCCTGCAAGAAAAAACGTCAAGCCGTTGTACAGCGAAGCCGGGCAATACTCTTTCAAAATACGCCAGTCAAAGTTTTTTCCGGTTCCGCCCCTGCTCTCGGATAAAGTGTCGAATAACAAATAATCGCTCTTCTGTGGCAGTGAAGGCATCTCATTGCCGATACAGACTGCCTTTATCACACGGCAGGGACAAATATCTTTCAAGAGCCTTATATATTCGCCGTCCTCGTCTCCGTGAAGCTGAACAAGATCAATAATTCCTTTTTTATATATTTCTGTGATAACTTCGATTTTCTCATTCACAAATACGCCTACAGCTTCGATCTGCGGATCGAGCTTTTCCTTTAACATGGCGGCTAACGCAACATCCACTCTGCGCCGGCTCGGAGCAAACACAAACCCGATAAAATCAGGCAGCGCGCGGTTAACAGCTTCTATGTCCTGTATCCGGCTCAATCCGCAAATTTTTATTTTGCAGCGAAGTTTCCCGCGCATTTCGCTCATAACTTGCCGCTTCTCAGCTTGACCAATGCCGCTTTCCTGTCAGGCTCACGCATAAGAGTTTCACCGACCAATACGGCATCAACGCCGTTTTGGCGAAGGATTTCTACATCCTCTGATGTGCGGATACCGCTCTCCGATACAAAGATTATATTATCAGGAACTAATTTCCGCAGCCGTATGCTGTTTCCCGTATCTACCTCAAATGTTTTAAGGTCGCGGTTGTTAACGCCAATAATACGCGCGCCTGAATCCAGCGCCGTTTTTACCTCATCCTCGTTATGCGCTTCAACAAGAGATGATAATCCCAAACTGTCAGCGATACCGATATATTCGGCAAGTGTTTTCCTGTCCAGAATAGAACAAATTAGTAAAACAGCGCTTGCTCCGTACTTTTTCGCTTCATAAATCATATAACTGTCAACGGTAAAATCCTTGCGCAAAAGGGGAATTGGAACTGCGCAGGCGATGTCGTGAAGATACTTTTCATCGCCCATGAAATAAAACGGCTCAGTCAAAACCGAGACCGCCGCCGCTCCTGCTTCTTTATAATCCTTCGCAATATCAAGATAGGGAAAATCCTCCGCGATAATGCCCTTTGACGGCGATGCTTTTTTTATTTCGCAAATAAACGCTATTTCATTTATACCCGCCGCTTTTGTGGAGCACGCTACTTTAGCGGCGCGTAACGATTTTTCAAAAGGAAAATCACAAGTTGCGTCACTCGCGGTATCTGAAATCACCATCTGCATGAGCCTGTCAAGCGGATAACTTTTCTTCTTTGCTTCAATGCGTTCTTTTGTACGTTCCGCTATCTCCTGCAGAATGTTCATACAAGTTCAATCAGCCTTCATTTGAAAAGCGGATAAATTCATCCAGTTTTTCAAGAGCTTTTCCGCTGTCAATAATATCATTGGCGACTTTTGCGGCTGCTTCGATTGATTCATATCGCCCTGAAATGAACAATGCCGCAGCCGCGTTGAGTATGGCGGCGTTTCGTTTAACGTTAATGTTTTTAACGTCATTTCCGCCTTTTAAAACAGCTTTAAGAATCTCCGCGTTTTCGGCAGGAGTTCCGCCGCGCAGATCATCTTTTGTACACCGTTCAAAGCCGAACTGCTCAGGTGTGATCGTGTAAGAGCGCACCCATCCGTTTTTTACTTCGCATACAAATGTTGGAGAAGAAAGGGAGATTTCATCAAGCCCGTCTTCGCCGTAAACGACCATAGCGTTTTTTACTCCAAGGTTGGAGAGTACCTGCGCCAAAGGCTGCACCAGCTCGCGGTCATACACGCCCATTAATTCCATCTTCGCGCCTGCGGGGTTTGTCAGCGGACCTAAAATATTAAAAACCGTTCTGATGCCAAGTTCCCGGCGGATGGGCGCCACATATTTCATGGCAATATGGTAATTTTGCGCGAACAGAAAACATATATCTATCTTCTTGAGCAGTTCCGCGCTTTTTTCAGGAGAAATATTTATATTGACCCCCATCGCTTCCAAAACATCGGCGGATCCGCATTTACTTGATGCGCCGCGGTTGCCGTGTTTTGCCACAGGAACGCCTGCCGCCGCGGTGATGATCGCCGCCGTAGTAGAAATATTAAACGAATTGGAATGATCGCCGCCAGTGCCGACAATTTCCAGCGCGTCTTCATCATGCAGAAGGCGCACGCAGTGAGAACGCATACCGGAAGCGGACGCGGTAATCTCTTCAGTTGTTTCGCCTTTCAGACTTAAAGCGGTAAGGTACGCGCTCATCTGAACAGGAGTCGCTTCGCCTGTCATAATCTCGTGCATGACAGCTTCCGCCATTTTAAAATCCAAATCCTGTTTTTTAGACAGGGATAATATCGCCTCTTTGATCATTTTCTTCCTCCAAAATTAATATGTCAGAACAATCCCGCGTTTATCCACATCGGGATCGCGGCAAGCAGAGCTATAAAACTTGCGGCAAAATATATTACTCCGTATATGCCCAAGTGACCGTTTGTAAACGCGCGCTCTCCCGCAATTGAGCGGCTCATCATCGCCCACATATTCTGATAAGCCATAACAAATGAGTTTCCTGCCATAACAAAAATAAAAAGCCAAACAAGCGGACTGATATTATACGCTTCCTGTATGGACGGAAGTATCGGCACCAGTATCGCTATGGTCGGGATAAAAAGCGCAACGTCGAAAAACCTCCACAGAAACACAAAAGCCATTACGCAGAACATGAAAAGAAAAGGATTAACGGCGATAGGAGCGAGAGCGGGGACGACAATTCCGGCAAGCCAGAGTGATATTCCGGTTTCGGTAAAAATTGCGCTGAAACTGAGCGCTATCGCTATGAAAACAATCAAATCCCAGTTAACGCCTGAATTGAAATCCTTGGCTTCCAGAACGCCTGTCAAAAAGAACAGAAAAACGGCGGCAAGACAAACAGCCGCGTCAGGAAGACGGTGTACTTTATTTGTAAGAAACATAATGAAAACCGCTACTAGAATAATACCCGTAATGATTTCATTGCGGCTGACTTTTTCCCTGGGTTGATTTTTAATGCTGTCAATCGCATCGCTGGACAATTTTTCTTTCGGCTTAAGCAGCAAGAGACTACCGGCAATAAGGAGTACAGTTGTGATCGTCACCGGAACAAAAAGAGTGCTGAACCAGTTGCCGAACGTGACAAGTCCCTGGGTTCCCGGCACCGCGTTTATCATACCGGATATGATCGGTCCCCAAAGCACGCCTGACATCCATCCCGAACCGGGAATGATCGCCATGCCAAACGCAGTCAGAAGAATCAACGAATTTCCTTTAGAGCCTTTTTCAAGTCTGCAAAGTTCGCAGCATTGCACGGCTATCGGTATCATTATCGCAACGCGGACGGTGCTTGAAGGAGTTAATAAACTGAGTATCACGCCTATTACTACCCACGCAAAAACAAGCGATATATAAGACGGCTTAAACAGTTTAATGATCGCCATCGCGATACGCTTGCCAAGCCCGGTTTTCTGGAGCGTAAAACCGAAAAAAAGCGCAGGCACCAGCGTCCATATCGACGACTGCGTGAAACCGGAAAATACGGCTGCCGGTCTTAGCCCAAGCGCAAGAGCGAAAAAGGCAAGAAACAAACCTCCCGCGGAAAAAGACAGATTAAAGGGTTTGAAAATCCAGATGCCCAGCGCGATAAGGATGCCCCCCAGCATTAACTGCCCGGTGTCGTTCAGGTCAGCGGAAAAGGGACGCGCCGCCATGATGATGACTGCAATCAAAGTCAGCAATCCGCTGCCCATGTAAGATGTTTTAATTTTTTTAATCATTGCAAATTTCCCCCGAAGTTACTTTATTATGACTGTAAATATACTCAATTTTTATGGATTAGAAAAGCGTGTATCAGATTTACCTTTGAACCCTTCCTGAAGCATTGCCGAGCGCAAGTTTTTTTACTTCATCAACGCTTACAAGATTAAAGTCGCCTTCAATTGAATGTTTTAAACAGCTTGCCGCGACCGCGAATTCCAGCCTGTCCTGAGGCGCCATTCCCTGCAAATTTCCGTAAATCAGTCCTGCGCCGAAACTGTCGCCGCCGCCTACCCTGTCCACAATGTGAACAGGATACTTTTTGGAAAAATAATAATCATCTCCGGTATAAAGCATCGCTCCCCAGTTATTGTCATTGGCGGAAATTGATTCACGAAGCGTTATCGCTGTCTGTTTAAAACCAAAACGCTTAACAAGAGCGGCGGCGACTTCCTTGTATCCGTCATGACTGATCATACCGGATGTCACATCACTGCCGCCTGCCTTAATGCCGAAAACATCGGAGGCATCTTCCTCGTTTGCTATGCATACGTCAACAAATTCCATGATTTTTCCCATTACTTCTTCGGCTTTTTCCCGTGACCACAGATTCTGACGGTAATTTAAATCGCATGAAACTGTGATACCCTTTGTCCGGGCGGCTTTGCAGGCTACAAGACACAAAGCGGCAGTTTTGCCGGAAAGCGCAGGCGTAATTCCCGTAAAATGAAACCATTCAGCTCCATTAAATATTTTATCCCAGTCAAAATCATTTTCTTCAGCAGCCGCAATGGCAGAATGAGCGCGGTCATAGATAACTTTGGAGGGACGCTGGGACGCGCCTTTTTCAAGGAAATATATCCCTACCCTATCTCCGCCGCGGATAATCAATGAAGTATCCACTCCAAACTCCCTGAGCTTGTTAACCGCACCCTGACCGATTTCATGTTTTGGGAGCTTTGTTACAAAAGCGGCGTCAATGCCAAAACCGGCAAGTGAAACTGCGACATTGGCTTCACCGCCGCCGTAAGCTGCGCCGTAGGAACTGGCTTGAACAAAACGATAATAACCTTCAGGCGCAAGCCTCAGCATAATTTCACCGAATGTAATGACTCTCATAACTGCTCCTTCCGCAAAAATTATCTTCAGTTTAATGTATATTTTGTTTATTGGCAATTTGCGTCTGTTGATTAGGCTGTACCCGGCAGGTATACTTCCGGTATGAGCAGAATGATTGACCCCAAAAAAATCAAAGCGCTGGCTATTGATCTTGACGGCACCACATTGCTGCCGGAAGGAATTCTTGGCGAACGTACCCGTATTTGTCTGAGGGAATTGATTGCAAAGGGAATACAGATAATTATAGCCACAGGCAGAGCGATTGAAGCATCGGAAAAATACTACAGCGCAATAGGCGCTGAAGGACCGATGGTTTTCTTTAACGGAGCTGAAATTGCGGATGTTCCTTCCGGGAAAATTTTATACGCAAATTTGATTGGTTTGGATGTGGTAGATTACGGCGCGGAAACAGCGCGGGAGCTAGGCATACATTATCAGGTTTACTTTCCGGCGCACATTTCACCTGAAACCGGAAAAGAAGACCCTGGGCAAAAGTGGGAATCTTTATTAATTGACAGGGAAGGTCCTGAATCCGAGTATTATTACGCGCATACCGGTATAACCCCAGTGGTTAAAGATTTAAAAAGTTTAACCTCTCTGCCCGTTGAAGGATGTATAAAAGGAATGTTTATCGCCGATCCTTCCTTGCATGATGAAATCCGCAAAAGGATAAAGGAGCGTTTCGGCGATAGAGTAAATGTTATCCGCAGTTTCCCTACTTTTCTTGAAATTCTTAACCGCGGAGTTTCAAAAGGAGACGGGCTGAAAATTGCCATGAAACACAGAGGTCTAAAACCGGAAGAAGTAATTGCCTTTGGAGATGAAGAAAACGATTTATCAATGTTTTCCGCTGCCGGTTTCGCCGCCGCGCCGGAAAGCGCAAGGGAAAAAATCAGAAATGCGGCGGATACGGTTTACGGTTCAATTACCGAAGAAGGGCTTTCGATATGGCTTGAAAAAATGTTTCTTAAATAAAATTGATCCAATATTTTCGCGTTTTTATACTTTCTTTTGTTTTTTTGGTCGTTTTTTACCGCTATTATATTTATACTGTTTATCCAGACATGGCGAACATATAATGTTTTTGGATTTTTTTCCGAGAAATGTACCGCAGCGGGGGCAGCATTTTTTTGCTTTCCTCTGTTCGTACCGTTTTCTTCTGGCTTCCTGTACGCTTTCAGAAATTTCCCTGTTATAATTCCTGTAATATTCACGGCAATCATCGCAATAACTGAATTTGCTGTTTTTCTTGAGTTTATTGCCGCAACGAGGACATAATCCGCTTTTTTTTCTTTTAAGATATGTTTTTCTTCTTTCTACGGGTTCTGCTGGCATGGCTAATAATAACATAAAAAAATAATTTAATCAACCATAAAATTAGAAGAAAATGAACTTTTTTTAAACTCGGTTTGTTTCTTAAAAATTAAATTACTTCTGCCAAATACCTGCCGGTATACGATTTTTTGACCTTGGCGACTTCTTCGGGCGTTCCTTCCGCTATAATATAACCCCCTTCGTTTCCGCCTTCCGGTCCCATGTCGATTAGGTAGTCTGCGCATTTTATAACGTCCAGATTATGTTCAATAACAATTACTGTGTGTCCGTGAGCGACAAGCTTATTTATACTGATTAAAAGTTTTTCTATATCAGCGATATGAAGACCGGTTGTAGGTTCGTCAAGTATATAAAGGTTATGATTGCCGCGTTTTATTTTAGCAAGTTCGTAGGACAGTTTTACGCGCTGCGCTTCTCCGCCGGAAAGCGTTGTAGAGCTTTGTCCAAGCGTCATGTAACCTAAGCCCAGTTCGTCCATAATCGTTAACTTGTGATGCAGCAATTTGTAACTCTTAAAAAAGACGCACGCTTCTTCTACTGTCATGTTTAAAATATCGCCTATGCTTTTTCCTTTTAATTTAATCTCTAACCCTTCCTCTGAAAATCTCGCGCCCTTACAGACAGGACAAACTGTTTCGATATCCGCCATAAATTGCAGACTTGTAATTATTACGCCGTCTCCGCTGCAATGTTCGCATCTTGTGCCGTTCGCGTGCGTTAAGCTGAAATCAATCGCTTCATAACCTTTATTTTTTGCTTCTTCCGTCTCAGCAAAAAGTTTTCTGATTGTATCGAATATGCCTACATAAGTTGCGGGGTTTGATTTACTGTTCCTGCCGATTGCGCTCTGGTCGATATTAATTACATTATTAATTTCTTCCGAACCCAGCATATACTCATGTTTGCCGGGCACAATTCTTTCCTGCCGCTTTATCACTTCCATCTGTTTAAACAAAGTGTCGTGAATCAAAGTGGATTTACCTGAGCCGCTTACTCCTGTTACGCAAACAAATAAACCAAGAGGAATTTCCACATTAATATTTTTTAAGTTATTTTCGGATGCGCCGCCGATTGCGATTACTTTATCCGTAGGAAAACGTCTTTTTTTCGGAATTGCAATTTTCTTTCTGCCCGAAAGATACGCGCCTGTCATTGATTCGCTGTTTTTAACAAGAGCTTTTTTATCTCCTGTAACAATAATATTGCCGCCGTGAATACCGGGACCAGGACCTATCTCTACAAGGAAATCAGCGTTATTCATTGTTTCAAGGTCATGCTCCACAACAATTACTGTGTTTCCAATATCGCGAAGCCTTTTCATTATATCAATTACTTTTACCGAGTCGCGCGGATGCAAACCAATGCTTGGTTCGTCCATGACATATAACATTCCCATAAGCTCCGAGCTAATCTGCGTTGACATTTTTATGCGCTGCATTTCTCCGCCTGAAATGGTATCGCTTCGCCTGTTCAAATTTAAGTAATAAAGACCCACATCAAGCAAAAGTTGAAGCCGCTTTACAAGTTCATGTACAATGCTTTCTGCGACTTCTGTTTTATTTCCTTTAAATTTTAAATTTGATAAAAAATCAACCAAGTCGAGTATCTGCATGGCGCCCAGTTCAAAAATGTTTTTACCGCCGACTTTTACGCCAAGGCGCTGCTTTTTAAGCCTAGCTCCTCCGCAATCGGGGCAAATTGTTTCTATCATAACGTCTTTGATAAAATCAGGCTCTCCGCCTGAGTCGCCGATTCTGTGAACCCAGTGATGGTATATCCAGTTTATGTCGCCTACAACGCCTCCCCAGGGAAAACATCTTCCGACCATAAAGTTTTTCTTTTTTAAAAACGGAGGTTCGATCATTTCTAAAGGAACGTTTTTTGTTCCAAATAAAAGAATTTCACGCGCTTCTTTCGTAAGTTTATTAAAAGGCGTATCAAGGCTGTAACCGTATTTCTGCGCCGCGCTGTAATGCATTACTCCCCTGTAACTTTGCATCGCGCTTTTTGCGAGAACCGATTGTCTAAAACAGCCCTGCATTACGCTTTTTTCGGGATTATCAATTAAAAACCTTGGCTCGACAACATGCGACATTCCGATTCCATGACAGGTGTTGCATGCGCTTCCGTCAGCGTTAAAAGAAAAATGGAATGGCTGCATTTCGCACAGCGTATAATGATGCTGAGGGCATGAAAACTTTTTATAGAATTTCTCCTTAGTAATTGCAGCAGTCCCTTTCGGCATTTCAATAATTTCAATTTTAACAAATATGTCTTCGTCAAGCGAAATCATCGCGGCTTCTATTGTTTTCGCGATTTGAATATACATGCTTTTTTTTAACGTAAAACGTCCAAGAACAATTTCAACGTTATAATCAATGTTTTCGTCTAAGTCTTTCTTCTCCGATAAGTCAAAATATTTACCGTTAATTAATAATCGTTTATATCCTTTTTTACGGATTGTATCAAACATAAAGTTATAATCGGTTCCTTTAACTCTTGAAGCGGGCGCATGAAGTTCAATGACGCTTTTTTCAGGCAGCGACAGAATATGTTCCGCCATCTGCGATGATTTAACAGGATTTAAATGATATCCGCATAATGGGCATTCTCCAGTTCCCGCTGTTGCGAATAACAGGCGCAGATAATCCTGAATGTCCGTAACTGTTCCCACCGTCGAGCGCGGATTAAAGTTGCCTTTTTTTTGTTCGATTGATACAACAGGAGACAAGCCCCGTACAAATTTTACGTCAGGCTTTTTAATTTGATTTATGCGTCCTTTCGCAAAGTTGGAAACTGATTCTAAAAAACGTCTTTGCCCTTCACCGTAAATAACATCAAAAGCGAGTGAAGATTTACCTGAACCGGAAACGCCTGTAATAACCGTTAGTTTATCACGCGGAATTGAGACATTTATATTTTTTAAGTTATTTTGCTTTGCTCCGATTATTTCAATTGTATCTCTTATCATTTTCAATTCCTCCTGTGTAAACATAAGCGGCTTCTTCTACTGTCTTTCGGCTCTTGGGCGTTAGACTTACAAGTTCGCCCGTTCTGCAAACCACTCCATTTTCCGCAAGAAATTCAAATATGTGATAAATCGCGTGAGAATCAAAATTAAAATGTTTTACAAGCGCGGTTACAGTTCTTATCTGCCCGTCCGACATAAAATCAATTACAGGCTGCTTAAGCAATTCAAAATTATCTTCAAGAAATTTCTGAAAGAAAGCAAGCGCTTCCTTAATTTGCGCGTTCGTCATTCTTCCGCGCATTGGTTTTACATAAACAGGTTCTACCAATTCAGGCGCGTATTCCATAACGCGGATAACCGCGTCTCTGTGCGGAGGTTTGTATTCCAGTATAAGAAGCATATTCGCGTAACTGTGAGCGGCGAGCAGAATCATTCTTTGCGCATAAAGAGGGTTTCCTTTCCAAAGCCACTGTTCGATTTTTTCCATATCGCCGATTAGCCACGCCGCGTTATTAAAAAATGTGAGCGCGCGGTCGCTTGATCCCATTTTTCCAACATCTTTTAAAAATTCCATTAGACTTTCATTTACGCAATAAACGACGCGAATACATGAGTTAATGGAAAAAAACCACGGATTTCCCTTGTCGCGTTCAAGGTGACGGCAATAATCAAACTCTTTGTAGACTTCGACATTGAAAAAAATACCGTCTTCTTCAATGCAAAATCCTGTTTGAGAAAGCTTAATTTCGCGGACAAGCACATAAACGTCAATATCGCTTTTTTCCCAGACATCGTTCCTTGCCATGCTGCCGTATACTATTATTGCAGTCACGTTAGGGTCTATTTTTAGTTTTTCCGCGAACGAAGCAAGCGCCTTCTCGTAGCGTTCTTTTGTTTTAACAAGTTCATCCTTATGTTTTAAGGGATTTTTTTTCTTTTTTCCTGACATATACAGAAAAATATACTTAATTACAAACAAAAATAATGAACAAATTTCAACATTTTAACACCTTGGCACTGCTTGAAAAGTTTAAAACCTATCCAGGCGCCTTCGCGGTGTTATTACATTGAAAGAAATGTACACTTGTTTCTGCCGCTGCGTTTAGATATATAAAGCGCTTCATCAGCTTTTTTTATATAGTCATTCCATGTTCGCTTATATGTTTCATACCCTGTTGTTATACCGATAGAAATTGTAACTATCCCCTCATTATTATTTTGTTCATGCGGTATTTTCAGTTCCCGTATTGCCGTAAGCATTTTGCCGGCGGTTAATTGCGCTCCTGCTTCATCTGTACCAGGCAAAATGACGGCAAATTCCTCTCCTCCGTATCTTGCAACAAAATCTCCGCTTCTCAAAATTACTTTATCGAGCGTTCGGGCAATTACTTTCAGGCACTTATCGCCTTCACTGTGACCGTAAGTGTCGTTAAATTTTTTAAAAAAATCTATGTCAATTAACATAACGCTCAGCATCGAATCCGTGCGTGACAATGATGTCATAACCTGCTGCAGGGTTATTTCCATATAACGCCTGTTGTAAATGCCGGTAAGTCCGTCATAATGTCCTTTAACAAACAAGTCCTGTATAGTATTTGACAATAACCCGATTTCATCATCACGTTCCATGCCGTATAGTTTTTGTCCGCCGTTTTCCCTCATGTGAAGCAGGCTGTCAACCAGCTGTTTCAGCGGTAAAAAAATCAGCTGTTTTACAACGCGGCTGGAATTAAAAATAAAAATTATAAACAGGATTATAATAATGACAAAAGGCGGCAGGAACTTTAAAGGGCTGAACAGCGATGAAGAGTCAAACAATGTCACTACAGACCAGTCTGTCGCGCCGATGGGCGCTATTGTCGCGTATTTGTACCTGCCTGAATTAAGCTCAATTACTTCCGGAGCTTCATTTATCCCGTCAAAAAAACCGTCAATGTTTTCAAGATGCGTTTGTACAGCGGATATAAAATTCGGATATGTAATTTCCATATCTATTGTTTTTGTGTTTCCGAAAATAAGGAAATCATTTCCGCCTATTAAATTGCTGTCTATTAAAATAACGCCGTCTTTATCAATGACAAACAAACGTGTCTTTGCCCTGTCATACTGCGAAAATATCTGCCCGGCAACATTGGAAACATCCATCCCTGAGCAGATAATACCGGTTATTCTGCCGTTATTTGTAACTTTGAAGTTAAGCCACGCTCTTTTTCTGTACAGTTCCTTGTCAACATCCACAATCATGTTATATCTGTTGGATAAAGCAGCCAGATCAAAAAGCCATTTGTCGGAAAAATTATCTTCGGAAACCGCCGAATGAGATATAAATTTATCAATGCCTGTTCCCTCATTAATCGTATATTCATGCCCGGAAGCTTCCACAACAATGTAAAGATCGCTGCTGTTCAGAATGCGCAAAATGCCTGTGAGATCATCAAATGCAGCCTGTTTTTTATCAAAGTTATTTTCATCATCAAACCAGTCAATTATGGTTTTGGAATTCGCCGCTGTCTCCAAAATTCCGATTTCCCTGTTAAGATATGTATTTATTATATTCGCAGTGCTGCCGGAATCATATAAAGCGTAATCCCGTGATATTTCATTAATGGTTTTTTCAAATGTCCAAAGCATCCCTGCAATCATTACAAAAAAAACCACGGCAAACTGAGTGATGTTTATATTGTTAAACCGTACAGATAATCTGCGCCTGTCTTCTGAAGACTGTATACTGTAGATATAAATAAAAAATGCAGATATAACAAAACCTATCCCCACCAAAAGCGGTCCGAAAAATATAAGCTGGATTATTCCAAAAATTACAGGCGGAATCTGAAACAAATACAGGTAAATATTTTCTCCCTTAAGAGCCAAAGCCTGTTTGCTGCGGGTCTTTACAGCCAGCAGAAAATAGGACGCGAAAACATACCCGAAAACAATAACAAGCGTTATCCAAAAGTATCTGCTTCTAACGTAAATATTATTTTCGTCTATCAGGAAGATTATATTCGCAGCCGGCGTTAATAAAACAATAAACGCATTAACAGCAAGAGGAATTAAATAAAATTTAAGCCGTCTTTTCAATCCGTCTGCCGTATTGAATACTTTATAATCGCAGTAAAGCATATACATTAATCCCGGCAGAGGAAGCAGCAGATAATAAAGTACGGAAAAAATGCAGTGAACAGTCCTTGCCGCAAAAAAATCAGTTCCGTTGCTCAGATACATTCCCGTATCGAAAATCAAGTACAGCATTATTACTAATTGAAAATATCCAAACATTTTTTGTTCAAAGAAATCCGTGTCCGAAAGTTTTCCTTTCGACCGTTTTTTATCAATGTTGAAATACATAAAGAGCAGGATTATGAATCCTATCAGATTGACGGCTACCCAGAAGAAAGGTTTCATTTAATAATTTCTCCGAAAAAAATTAACTTATAAGAAATGGGTTTTCCAAATCATCTTTTAATAATTCCGCTGTTTTGAGGTATTTTTTAATTTTATAGTCCAATTCGACAGGGTCAAAAGGTTTAACAATAAAATCAGCAGCTCCAAGAGCAATCGCTTCGTTAACATTTGCAAAAGTACCCTGCGTTGTAACCATAATAATCGGAATGTATTCATAATCCGGCAATGATTTTATTTTTGGAATTAATTCAAACCCGTCAAATACAGGCATTAAATAATCAAGCAGAATTAAATCGACCTTATTGTTTAACAAAAAATCAACAACTTCTTCAGGTCTGGACAATAGATACACTTTATACTTGTCGTGAAGCGCATTGTGAGCTGTCCTTAACATGCTTGAAATATCATCAACAACAAGAATTTTCGGATTGCCTTTATCGTCATCGTCTTCTCCTGCTTCCTTGTTTTTTCTGGTATAAAATTGGCTTTCGATGCTTTCAATTATCTTTGAAGCATCAATCGGCTTAATCACGTAATCAGCCGCGCCCAAGCCCAGGCCTTTTACAACGCTCGCCCTGTCGCTGTTATACGTAAGAAAAATTACCATTATGCCGGAATAACGTTCATCCGTTTTCAAATTCTTGATTATATCATAACCGTTTACTTCCGGCAGATTGACATCCAGCAATATCACATCAGGCGTAACTTTCTCAAGAATTTCATACATTTTTAATGAGGAGCTGGCAGGATAAATTTCATAATATTTGCCAATTCCTTTCTTTAAAGACAACTGATTGAAATTCATGTCATCAACATAGATAATTTTTTTTCGCGGTCCCGTTATCAAAGATTCCGGCAAAGGTTTGGGTTTTGACATAAACTTATTCTCCCTTCTCCAATAAACTGCTTAGTTTCTGCTCAACTTCCTTAAAATTCACAATATCGATATTATCCCGCAGCCAGTATGCAAGACCGTCATCCGATTCATAGCTGAATTTTTCAATTTCATCCATTACAGCATCCGCGCTGTCCATGTCATAGTTTCTGCAGGCAGCCAGAAGTTTTAAAAGCTGATCTTCATCCGGTTTATCTTTTTTTGGCCTAGGATTTTCTTTATCCAGAGCAGCGAACACATTTTCAATATTGGAAACCAGTTCCTTTAAGGTTTCCAAAAACGCGGGGTTATGCGCATTTATGTATTCCATGTCGCCTGAAACCGCCGCCTTTTCAAGCAAACTCGCATCTTCGCCGATTTTTGTGGCTTTTATGTCAAGGCTTGTCCCTTTAATTCCATGCACGTTTATCCTGTAACCGTCAAGATTATCGCGGTTTACATCCTGAATAATTTGAAACGAGGAGCGGACGCCGACTGTATAAGCATTCAGCACTCTTAAATAAAATTCCGCATCATCGTCAAATTTTATCAATCCTTCGGCAATATTAATCCCCGGAATTTCTTTTTTCAGCAAACGCGATTTCAGGGAATTATCCTGCGCGGTTTCGCTTATGACCTCATCCGCGCTTGTTTCATCCGTTTTTTTAACAGGCATGGATTTAAGGCGGGCTGCTTCAATTACTTCATGCGGCTGTTTATCACGCACATATTTATTAAGGACTGAATTTAACTGGCGGACATCTATCGGCTTTGAAATAAAACTGTCAAAACCGTTATTTATAAATATATCAGACTGCCCAATTACCGCGTTAGCTGTAAGAGCGACAATGGGAGCCGTATAACCTAAATCGCGTATGCGTTTTGCAGTTTCAATGCCGTCCATTTTAGGCATCATGTGATCCATAAAAATAACATCGAATATTTCGCCTTTTTTAATTCTATCAAGCGCGGCGAAACCGTTGTTTGAGGAACTGATCTTCAAATGGTAAGGAGCCAAAAGCCCTCTTGCGACATAAATATTCGCATCTACATCATCAACAACAAGAACGCTTCCGTAGGGCATCGGCTCACGCGAAATCTGAACCCTTTTCAAAAATGTCCTTGAGTGCGTCCGGAATTGTCGCAGGTTTTGCGCCATTTCACTGCCCAGTTCCGCTTTACCGCACCTGCCCTGAATCAAGCTCACTGTGAACGTAGAACCCTGACCGGGCTTGCTGTATACCTTGACATCTCCGTTCATTTTTTTTATTAGTTTCTGCGCAATGCTCATGCCAAGTCCTGTGCCTTCCGCCAAACGGTTAATATCCGCATTAAAACGGGTATATTCATCAAAAAGCTTTCCTACCTGTTCTTCCGTCATTCCCTGCCCCGTGTCGCTTACGATTATAACAAGAACAGCCTCATCTTCGTTTTTACCGTCTTGTACATCAATTGACAGTTTAACAGTTCCTTCCGCCGTATATTTAAACGCATTGGAAAGCAGATTGTTTAAAATTTGTTTAACCCGCATTTCATCGCCAAGCAGCTGAACCGGCATTTTTTCATTCACATAAAGTTCAAACTCAACCGGCTTACTGCCAATTCGGATCATGTTTAACTGGGCAGTATCGCTGATCATGCTCGCAACGTCATATTCACAGTTCATAAGTTCCATTTTGTCAGCTTCAATTTTGGAAAGATCCAGTATGTCATTAATAATACTTAGCAAAAGATCGCCTGAAGCGTATATTTTTTCGAGTCCTTCTTTCAAATCATGGGGCAGAGATTCCTTTTGAAGCTGTATTTCGCTGATACCCAATATTGCATTCATGGGCGTGCGGATTTCATGACTCATAGTGCTTAAAAATGCGCTTTTTGCCTTATTGGCGGCTTCAGCTTCCTCTTTCAGCACTTCAATTCTATCAAATGGTTTTTTAATGAAAACGGAAGCGACTAAAGCGGCAATAATGTTAAGAAATATACAAACAAGAGCTACTATATAAAGCCCTTTATCAATATCCTTGACAGGACTTTCCGTAAGAGGCGCTACAACTCCCAGACTCCAGCCTTCCTCCGATCCGGAAATCGGACCGAAAGAACATACGCGGGGAATGCCGTAAACGGAGTAGTAACCTATCCCGTTTTCTCCGCGTATCATGCGTTTTACTGTCTCCGAAAGCTCTGTGAAATCACTATCGGTCTGCGCCGCGTTTATATAATTAAAACGATCCTGCACCCAATATTCTCGCAGGTTGGATATTGCATACCCTTGTGAATCTGACATAAAAATATGACCTGTTTCCCAGATAACAAGAGGAGAAAGAAGCTGTTTGAAATACAAACCGGGAAGCGTAACAACAAGAATTCTGTTATGCGAAAGAGGCAAAGCAGCCGCCAGAAAAAATACAACCTGGTCATTTTTAGGGATCGTGGAAGAAATTGCGGTTTTTCCAAGACTGACTTTGTCAGTCAGACTGGCAGAGCCAGCCATGCCGCCTGCAGCCAGAACAACCTTCCTTAAATATTGATCATTTAATGCATCCGCATCTGCATGACTCTCTCCCGATGCGGCAATTAAAGCGCTTCCGGCATCAAAAACAGCCATCCCGATAAAATCAGGATACGCACTGTTCATATCCGCAAGAATTTGCTGCCAATTTGAATCTTCGGCTTTCGCAAGGTTTCCGGCGATCATGTCGATTTTTAACCATAAATTATCAAGTTCACTGCTGATATAAAGATCTGCTATTTTTGCTTTTACTTCTAAATCCATTCCCAGAGATTTATCCATGTTCGCTTCTACATAGCTGGTACCGGCAAAAACGCTGAATATGATTATTAAAAAATTGGCAGAAATAATTACAAGTACCGCTCTAATGCGAATATTCATCATAACTTCCTTAAAAACAGAATTATATAATCAAACTAGGCTTTTTTATACTGTTTTTTATAGATTGTGCTCCGCATATACCTCAGAAATACGGTTACCATACAGAAAATAACCGTATAATTCATGGAAATTACATCATAATACTTAAAAAAGCGGGAAACGGGAGTCGGACCCGCGACATCGACCTTGGCAAGGTCGCGCTCTACCACTGAGCTATTCCCGCAATAAGTTCCTCTAAACTGAGCTTGTTCCAACAACGCGAACCTGCGAACTTGAGGTTCGGGGTTCGAAAGTCTTGGGACAGCCTTAATTTACTAAAAAATAAAAAAATTGTCAAGTATTCGCCGGCATTGAAGAAAAGCCAGCCTACTTTTTTATATAATAAATATCTTAAATTTCCTCGTCAATAACCTTTAATATCCTCTTTTTCAGCCTAGATTTCCTTTTTTCCTGTAATTCTATAGATTTTAATACCTTAGACTTTGAATTTTCCATAAACAGATCGGCTGGAGTTACTTTTAAAGCCTCAGCAATACGGTCAATAGTATTTGCCGAAGGAAATCTTCTCATAGTTTCGATTTTTCCGATTAAAGTAGGTGAACACCCAACCTTTTCTGCAAATTGAATTTGAGAAATACCTAAAATATCACGAAATCTCTTGATATTCTTTGCTAATAATTCCCGAACTTTTGCCATAAATACCCATTATTCCTCCAATGAATGTAGAATTTCATCATTTTTGTTAATATACGGCAATAGACTATTAGTCTTTTTATATAATGACTAAAAGTACTTTACAATAAATAGGGTTTTCATTTAGAATTAATGGAATAATATTCTTATTTTATTTTAAACTAATTTTTCATTATTGAGGTAAAATTTGGAACAGGCAGACTTTATTAATGTTGTAGAGGTATTCAATGATAATGCTTTATTATATATAGGCTTAATGCCCAATATAGATGAAGCTAAATTTGGTTATTCTTATACAAACAAAAATTTTACATTATATTGTCAAGCAACTGATAGATCAATAAAAGAATTAAAAAAAAAGTGTTTAAACAATAAATCAATTCATTTTATAAAATGGGCAAATGATGGAAACATAATTCAAGGAGACGGTATAGTTATAATATTAGAAACAATAGAAGAAAGGGTCAATGGAATAAATTATATATTAAAACATTATAAAGAAAATAATGAATTAAATTTAGATAAAATAGATAATTTATTTTTATTTAAAATAGAAGTAAATAATGCATGTAGATATAAACAATAATGGAGGAAAGTGATGCGGCTTAAATATAAATTAAGTTTAATTGTCGGAGCTATTTTAGTATTGGTATTTATTATATCATCAATAAAAAGCGGCGATTTTTCTCCTGATGTAATAATTATGGATATTATATTATTGTTTGTTTTTATGGCTGTCATTTTTATTATTATGCATTTTATAACTAAACCGCTTTCTGAATTGGCAAATACTTTAAAAGATATAGCAGAAGGCGAAGGCGATCTTACTCATACTTTAAATGTACATACAAAAGACGAAATAGGAGATGTTGCTTTATATTTTAATGAAACATTGGATAAAATTAAAAATATGATAAAAAATATCAAAACGGAAACAACAACACTTTCTGAAATTGGTCATGGTCTATCATCGGATATGAATGAAACAGCATCTGCCATCAATGAAATTACGGCAAATGTTCAAAGTATAAAGAACAGAATAATAAGTCAAAGTGCAAGCGTCAGCGAAACTCATGCGACAATGGATCAGGTTGTTGTAAATATTGATAAACTTAATAGTCATGTACAAAACCAAAGTCATAATATATCGCAGGCATCGTCTGCTATTGAACAAATGGTAGCAAATACACGTTCGGTTACGGACACGCTTATTAAAAATAAAGCCAATGTAAATTCTTTGAGGGAAGCTTCGGAAATTGGACGTACTGGATTGCAGGAAGTTTCCGCTGATATACAGGAAATAGCAAGGGAATCAGAAGGGCTTTTAGAAATTAACTCTGTAATGCAAAATATAGCAAGCCAAACGAATTTGCTGTCAATGAACGCCGCAATAGAAGCCGCCCATGCTGGAGATGTAGGTAAAGGATTTGCAGTAGTCGCCGATGAAATTCGCAAATTGGCTGAAAATTCAAACCAGCAATCAAAGACAATTAGCTCTGTTCTTAAAAAAATCAAAGAATCCATTGATAAAATCACCCGTTCAACAGAAAATGTGCTGAATAAATTCGAAGCCATAGACTCAAGTGTTAATGTAGTAGTCGAACAGGAAGAAAATATCCGCAACGCTATGGAGGAACAGGAAATAGGTAGTAAACAAATTCTTCAAGGCATTGCAAACGTAAATGAAATTACAAGGCAGGTTACAAGCGGTTCTCAGGAGATGCTTGAAGGGTCAAAGGAAGTAATCAGGGAAAGCGAGGCATTGGAAAAACAAACACAGGAAATTTCTTCAGGCGTTAATGAAATGGCTCAAGGAGCGGAGCATATAAATATTGCAGTACATCACGTAAATGATTTAAGCGCAAAAAACCGAGAAAACATAAACCTTTTGCAGGAAGAAGTTCTAAAATTTAAGGTAGAAGAAAAATAAATAAAATAGAAGATATATTTACTTATATTTTATTTTATTATTTAATAATAATTCATTATTTACAAGGAGTGGAATTATGCCAAGAACAGCCAAATTCAAAACTGCTTCAGCAGTAACACCTAGCGAAGTATTACAGAAATTCATTGACGATTATCAAACCAACCCATTCGCTTTATCCAAAGCGTTAAACGTTGCCTATCAGTCAGTAACCCATATCCTGCAAGGAAAAGCCCGAATATCGCCAAAAATGGCAATTCGCCTGTCCTCTCATTTCGGAAATCCAGTCAAATACTGGCTTGATATTCAAACATCAGCCGACCTTGCCGAACTTTCCGCAGACAAGAAATTTCAATCAAGCCTAAAAAAAATCGTCAAAGCCGCAAAGCCTACAGGCAAACTAAAGAAAGAAAAAACGGCTAAAATCGGGAAAGGCAAAACAAATACCTTAGCCGAGAAACGCAAGAAAGCCGCTAAAATTCCTGGTTCAAAAAAGGCAAGGGGCAGAAAGAAATAAAGGAGATTTTTTATTTATGAAAAAATATCCCTTAAATAAAGCGTTTACTTTTATAGAACCTGGACCTGTTGTACTGGTAACTACATCTAATTCTGCCAAGTGCAATATATTGACCTTATCATGGACTATGGTACTGGATTTTACACCTCGTTTTGCTTTTATGACAGGTTCATGGAATTACTCATACAAAGTGTTAATCAAAAATAACGAATGTGTAATCGCTATCCCGACAGTGGATTTATTAAAAAAAATAGTAGCAATAGGTTCATGTTCAGGCTCAAATGTTGATAAATTTGAAAAGTTCAAACTAACACCGCTTGACGCAGTAAAAGTAAATGCGCCTTTAATTAAAGAATGTTACGCAAATATAGAATGTCGGATAGTAGACAATATAAAAAAGTATAATATTTTTATATTAGACGGACTTTAAGCATGGGTAAATGAAGAAATAAAAGACAATCGGCTTATTCATGCAATAGGAGACGGCAGATTTTCCATTGACGGTGAAAATGGATTTATTGCCGTCTACAGGATATTGAACTTTTGAAATTTCCTGCGGCGGCTTCATCGGAACAGTTATTATTACTACTTTCATTTTTTTCTCCTCAGTTAATTAATGCATAGAATAACATAAACTTAATGTTATTGTGAATACATGAGGCTGTGATTAATAAGCTCACAGCCTCATATACAGTTAATTCTCTTACGCTTCTTCAAGAACAAAGTCTGACACAATAACCCTTGGAACCTTTAAAAGTTTATGGTTGTTTGTTGACTGGGTTCTGATTTCGATTCTATTATGCAAATACCCTGTTTTGACGCATACGCCGATTACTTTTGCATTGGAGTTTTCAGCTATCCGCGTAACCTTAACGGCTTTGGATGAATCTTCAACGGGCACAAAATAAACACCGCAGGACGGATCGTCTCCCTCTACTTTGATTCTATTGCCCGTTATACAGAAAATATCGTTCTCGGCAAAAGTGCTGTTGACAGCATTCTCGTCTGTGTCCGTAAATTCATCTATCCAGCCCGCATTATCCGCAACTCCATCAATATCCACACTGATGTGTTTCACCAGATTGCGCAGCGCTGAAAGGGTACGGAACCTGAAGCTTATCGGGTTTTTCTTTTCGTCATACGAATCCTTTGCCGAATCGAATGTGCCGCCGATATTCGGATGTATCGAAAAAAATCCCGTGTTAACAGCGAAACCATCGCAAAGCTGATATGCGGCTTCATTAAAGAACTGCCGTACATTCTCTATAAGGCTTTCGTAATTTCCGGCGAAACCCCCTCTGTTTTTGAGCGCCGCGCATACTTCCTCAATTGTAAGGGAGGCCTCGTTATTGGTTTTGGCGTGATATCTCCCGTCGACTGAAGGGAGGTAACTTGGATAGAGTTTGACTCGTATCCTGTGAAGTCTTTCATTCACATTGTTAATCATTGACATATTTTTCTCCTAAAAAATAGTTTTTGCCCTGACAGGGCTGGGACTCTCAAAGAAGTCGGTTGCTTCCTGAACAGCCCGCGGACTTTAGTCCGATCTTTTTTCTCCTATTTCAACGAAATAGTACGAAAAAACGACAATGAAATGTCTTTAAAATAAAATTAAAAAATATTACATATACAACCTCCTTAAATTTCTGAATGAAACAATCAATTTTCCAAGATTTCAGCAGGAGTGATCCTTCCATCTCCTGCTTTCCCGGAACCGCGTTGATGAAGCCCGAAAATTAGATTTCATCATTTAACAAAATGTTTTTCATATTTATATATGGGTTGAAAGTGTCGATATGCATGACCGAAAATAAAAAATATTAGAAATTTTTTTTAAATCTTTACCAGATTAGTATTTTGATCTCTATAAAGCTTGTAGAAATATCTCTACTAGACTAGTAGAACTATCTCTACAAGAGTTGTAGTAATTTCTCTACTGTACAGTAGGAAATTTTATTGGAGGCATGGTAGAAGGAGAAATATTAGGTTGGTGTGAAAAATATACAAAAATGAAGAATATACTACAGGAAAGATGGATTATGACTAAAATTATTTTTTTAGTAAATAATTCAAAAATACTCTTATAAACATTATTTACTCAAATAGATTCAGTCCTGCTGGTATACCAATGTTTTATGGTTCCGATGATATAAAAACTTGCATGATTGAAATTGATAAGAAAAATGATTGCTCTATTGGAAAGTGGGAAATATTAGAGGACATTATGGTATACGATTTAACATATAAATTTTTTTATAGTAAAGGTCAATATTTTTATAAAAATTTCCCAAGTATTTTTGATAAAGACCGCAGAAATTATTATCATGACTATAAGTTTATTCTTGATTTCGCTTCAGATATATGTCGGAAAGTAATAAAGAATAGAGATGAAAATATTGATTATGTTCCGACACAAATTGTTATTGAATATTTTAAATTAACAATAAAATCATTAAATGGAATAAGTTTTTTTGGAGCGGGAAATGGGCAAAAAAATTATTGCCTGTTTCTTAATAAAAAGCAATGTCTAGATGGGTCGCTAATAAAAATGATTGATTCTTTTTATGTAAAATAACGAATGTACTTCGTATAACGTTCTAAGTATGCGACGTTCCAGCCCACCTTATAAGAAAAACCGAAGGTTTTTGGTGGGCTGGAATGTGGGTGAGAGAAAACCGCACAAAGCGTAGCGACTGCGGTTTTTCGAACCCCGAGAGCGCGAACAGCGCCAGTAGCGCATACTGTTTGTTAAGCGAAATAATAATTGAATACAGTATAATATAATAATAATTTACGGAGGAGAATATGAATATTGAGATTAAAAAAGTTTGTATAGATGAAAAGGAAATTTTAAGAAATTTAATGGAAAAATATGATTATGAATTTTCTCAATATGAAGATAAAGATGTTAATAATTTTGGATTATATGGATATGAATATATAGACCATTATTTTACAGAGGAAAATAGATTTCCTTATTTTATTAAAGTTGATACAAAATTGGCAGGATTAATAATGGTATGTAATTATAAAGATATAGATTTTGGAACAGAATATTCTATGTCTGAATTCTTTGTAATGTATAAGTATAAAAGACAAGGTATTGGAAAATATTCTGTAAATTACATTTTTAACCAATTCAAAGGAAAATGGCAAATTACATATGCTCAAAAGAATAAACCAGCAATGGAATTTTGGAATAAAATTGTAAATATTTATACAAATGGGAATTATAAAAAAATAGAGAATTTCAAAAAATATGATGATGATTTAATAAGAGATATTTTAATTTTTGAAATAAAATAATAAGGCAAATATTACTTCACCTACCGAACAGTAACTGCTACTTATATTATTTTTTACAATATGAAAAATGAACTTTTTTGATCATTTTTAAACTTACAAAATATATACCCACAAAAAAGTAAGTAATTTACATATTATTATTTTGTATTAATATTTATATAAACCATTTTAAGGAGAGGTAAAGAATTATGAAAAATATTTTAATTATT
>Ga0209755_10002108_pt1 | contig 28160 bp, 20 predicted proteins | sample TergutCo191P1_FD_187301 | JGI IMG/M metagenome (GOLD analysis project Ga0209755, IMG submission 187301) | Cornitermes sp. P1 segment gut microbial communities from Petit-Saut dam, French Guiana - Co191P1 (SPAdes) (version 2) | ecosystem: Host-associated > Arthropoda: Insects > Digestive system...
GCGGCACAAGCCCCAACCGTGGCATGGTGTTTCAAGAGCATACGCTTTTCCCGTGGATGACAGTGCGAAAAAATATCGTGTTCGCACTTAAAGCGGCAAAATGCGAGAAAACGCCCAATATAGACAATCTTCTTGAAACGGCAGGGCTTACAGAATTTGCAAATTCGTTTCCCCATCAGCTTTCGGGGGGGATGCGCCAACGTGCCGCACTTATTCGCTCCCTTGCGGTTTCGCCGGATATTTTACTTTTGGACGAACCACTTGGCGCATTGGACAGCTTCACCCGCATGGTTTTGCAAGACGAAATTATTCGCCTGTGGAAAGAGCGTGGCAACACGATGTTGCTAATCACCCACGACGTTGACGAAGCCGTGTATCTAAGCAACAGAATTATCGTGATGTCGCCACGCCCGGGGCGCATTGCAGAAATTGTTTCCGTTCCTATGTCGTACCCACGTAACCGTGGCGCATCCGATTTTGCAGAAATTCGCACACGTTTACTAAAACGTCTCAATTTCGCATCAGACACGCAGATGGATTATTATTTGTAGTAGTTTATGCCGCCCTCAAAAAGCGGCATAAATTTATTCCCGTAAATATTTTTTGCTACACTTTTGCCACAGCGTTCGGTGTGCGCCATCTTGCCAAGTACACGCCCATCAAGGCTACATATCCCCTCGATATCCCAAACAGAGCCGTTTGGATTTTCCAAATACTGAAAGGCAATTTGCCCGTTTTTTTCAAGCATTTCTAAAATTTCATCGTTTGCAACAAATCGTCCCTCGCCGTGGGAAATTGGCTGGGCATACACTTCGCCCACCTCGCATTTTGACAACCAGGGCGAATTTACAGATGCAACACGGGTTTGTACATACATTGCCTGGTGGCGATTTATGCTGTTGAAAGTGAGGGTTGGGCAATTTTCTGTTAATTGCGAAATTTTGCCGAAAGGCAACAAACCCAGTTTGACTAATGCCTGGAAGCCGTTGCATATGCCTAAAATTAGCCCGTCACGGTTTTTGATTAGTTCGTGTACCGCATCGGAAAGGCGAGGATTTCGAAACAGCGATACTATAAATTTCGCACTTCCGTCCGGCTCGTCACCGCCGGAGAATCCACCGGGAAACACAAGCATTTGCGCACTTGATATTGCGTTTTCAAGTGCGACAATAGAATCTTGCAGCATTTGCGGCGTAAGGTTTCGCACAAGTATCGTTTCGCAAGTTCCGCCGGCGTTTTCGATTGCCGCCGCAGTGTCATATTCGCAGTTTGTACCGGGGAAAATCGGGATAATAGCTTTTGGGCGAGCAATGGATTTTTTGCGAACCAGCATAGATTTTTGTGAAGACGCAATGTTTGGCACATTTGCCACTTGCGCCGTTTTAACAGGGAAAACACTCTCCAGTGGTTTTTCCCACTCCGACAAAATTGCTTCAAGCGGAATATCGTTTATAGCCGGTTCGGCGGTGGTGTTGCCCAAGAAGCGAAAGCCGTCCAATTTTTCAATCGACTCAAAAATAATCGAACCCCATTTGCGGTCGAATAAATCATTGTCGCTGTCTCCGCTAAAGCCAATCATATTGCCCAGCGACATTTTTATTAGCCCGCCGTAAACGCCACCTGTTTCACAAGCCCATGCGGAAAGCACTTTGCCGCCGTCGCATAAACCCGCATATTTTTCCCATATGGCAATAAGAGCGGGATAATTGGGCAAGCCGTCCGAATTTAGCGGCGTTTCAAGCAGATGCACAAAATTGCCCGCATTTTTGAATTCGGTGCTGATTAGCCGTGTTGCATCACTAACGCCCATCGCAAAAGAAATAAGATTGGGCGGAACATCCAGCAGTTTGGTTTCGCCCGTATTTTCATTTTTCATATCAAAACTGCCGGACATAGAATCCTTGCCGCCGATTGCCGCCACTTTAAGCCCCATTTGCGCAGAAAATGCGCCAAGCATAGCCGCAAATGGTCTGCCCCAACGTGTAGCATCATCATTCAAACGTGGAAAATATTCCTGCAATGATAGGTGAATTGTGTCACGCAAAACGCCCGCCGCAATCAATTTTGCAACAGATGTAACCACAGCGTAAGCCGAGCCCGCAAATGGGTCAGCTTCTGTAAACTGCGGCTCGAAACCGTACGCCATAACAGAGGTGGTTTGCGTATTTTTTGCAGGAAGCAACGCCGCCATAACCTGTGATTCCGAAAGGGCAAACTTTCCGCCAAATGGCATGAAAACGCTTGCCGCACCTATTGAAGAATCAAATCGCTCTACAAGTCCTTTTTGCGAACAAAAATTTAAGTTGCCGCAAAGGTTTCGCAGTTTTTCTGAAAGATTTTTGCCGCTTGCAAAGGAATTTTCATGGGTTGTTGGTTTAGGAACAACCACCGATGCGGTTCTTTTCGCCCCGTTTGTATCCAAAAATTTGCGTGCGATATCCACGATTTTTTGCCCGCGCCAAAGCATTACAATCCGCCCGTAATCCGTTACCTTTGCAATTTCCGTGGCTTCGATGTTTTCAAGTGCGGCGTGTTTAAGCAAAGTGTTTACGTCCTGTGCCGCAACCACTATCGCCATGCGTTCTTGCGATTCGGAAATTGCAAGCTCTGTACCGTTTAACCCTGCGTACTTGGTGGGAACAGCGTCCAGGTTTATTTCTATGCCGTCTGCAAGTTCGCCTACGGCAACGGCAACGCCGCCCGCACCAAAGTCGTTACAGCGTTTGATTAGGCGAGTAACATCAGGGTTGCGGAAAAGCCGCTGTAGTTTACGCTCTTCGGGCGCATTGCCTTTTTGCACTTCTGCCGCACACTCGCTAACCGTTGCCGCACCGTGGGATTTTGATGAACCTGTTGCGCCGCCAATGCCGTCACGCCCTGTTCGTCCACCCAAAAGAATAATAACGTCACCGGGGGCCGGTTTTTCCCTGCGCACATTTTTAAGCGGTGCCGCACCAACCACTGCGCCAACCTCCATGCGTTTTGCAACATAACCTTCGTGATAAATTTCTTTCACAATCCCTGTGGCAATGCCAATCTGATTGCCATACGAACTAAACCCTTCTGCGGCGGTTTGGGTAAGTTTGCGTTGTGGCAATTTACCTGGCAGAGTTTCCGCAATGGACTTCCTGGGGTCGCCTGCGCCGGAAATTCGCATTGCCTGATATACATACGCCCGCCCGGAAAGCGGGTCCCGAATTGCACCGCCAATGCAGGTAGACGCACCACCAAACGGTTCAATTTCAGTGGGGTGGTTATGCGTTTCGTTTTTGAAATACAGTAGCCAGTCTTCGTTTTCGTCGGTTTTTATGCGAATGGTGCAAGCGTTGTTTTCCTCGGAAACATCAAGCATGGGCAGTTCGCCGTTTTTGTGAAAGTGGCGCATTGCGGCGGTTGCCATATTCATAAATGTTACGGGCTTTTCGCCGTTCGTAGGTAAAAAAAGCTCGTATGCCGCTTTCACCCGTGTATCTTCTATTTCGGCGGTTTCAATAACCGTGCCAAAGGTAGTGTGGCGGCAATGGTCAGACCAGTATGTGTCTATAACTCGAAGCTCTGTTACGGTGGGCTTGCGGTTTTCAGATGCAAAGTATTCTTTAACCATCTGCAAATCTGCGTCCGACATTGCCAAGTCGGTTATTGCGCTATAGTCGTCAACAAAATCAACGTCACCTGCGATTATTTCTGCCTGGATAAGAGACTTCGGCTTTTCAAAAGAAGTCTCACGATATTCAAGCGGGTTGATTAGATATTCCTTGATGCGTTCAAAATCTGCACCCGTTGCGCCGTCCACTGCATAAACTTTCGCCGTTCTTACAATTGGTCTGTTGCCGCCCAGAAGCATTTGTACGCACTGCTCGCAAGAATCGGCACGGGCATCAAACTGACCGGGCAAAGGTTCTATGCACAGCAATCGAGAACTTAATTCCGGAAGAGTTTCCTTGTAGTGAGTATCACTCATCGGCTCGCTTAAAACCGTGGAGATTACTTCGTCCAAATGTTCCTGCGCAAAATCTTGACTCGCCAAATCGGCACTGACTGATTCCCAGACAGGTTTAATATCATATCGGTTAAAAATCCGCACAGAAACTGCGCCAATCCCCAAAACCTCCCGCAGTTCGGCTTCAAGAGATTTTGCTTCAACATCAAAGCCCTGTCTTTTTTCAACATAGCAACGATATATGTCCATGATTACTTGCCCCGCTCCGCCATTAAAAGTGTGATTTCCTGTTCGTTTATTCCCACCATAGCTTCCCCCAAATCCTCGGACACAGCGGCGATGATTGACGGGTCTTGATAATTTTCCACAGCCTTAACAATAGCCGCCGCACGTTTTGCAGGGTCACCGGATTTGAAAATGCCGGAGCCAACAAACACGCCTTCCGCACCCAGCTGACGCATTAACGCCGCATCTGCGGGGGTAGCCACACCACCTGCGGAAAACATGACAACGGGAAGCCGCCCTGTTTCCGCCACGTTTTTGAGAAGTTCATACGGCACAGCCAGTTCTTTTGCCGCATTGTACAGCTCATCTTTGGATTTTACGGTTAATGCTCGTATTTCGCCCATCATTTTTCGCATATGCCGCACAGCTTGAACAACGTCGCCTGTTCCTGCTTCGCCCTTTGTGCGAATCATCATCGCACCTTCTTGTATGCGGCGTAATGCTTCGCCTAAATCTTTTGCACCGCACACAAATGGCACGTCAAATTGGGTTTTGTCTATATGAAAAACATCATCAGCGGGGGATAAAACTTCGCTTTCGTCTACATAGTCAATGCCAATAGACTGAAGCACCTGTGCTTCAACAATATGTCCAATCCGTGCCTTTGCCATAACGGGAATGGACACCGCCGCTTGAATGCGTCTAATCATGCCCGGGTCGCTCATGCGGGAAACACCGCCAGCCGCCCTAATATCCGCCGGAACACGCTCCAACGCCATTACTGCAACAGCCCCGGCAGTTTCGGCTATTTTTGCCTGCTCCGGGGTCATAACGTCCATTATTACGCCGCCTTTTAATTTTTTGCCTAGGTTTTTATCAAATGTTTTCATTTTGTCCTCCTTGGGTTCTAGTATCACTTGTCAGTTTTACCGCCTTGGCAACTGCCGCCGCAACGCCCTTGTCTAGCGGGCTGGGCAAAATGCAGTCGGATGTGGGGTTTATATAGCTCGCAATTGCTTGTGCGGCGGCGATTTTCATTTTTTCTGTAATGTCATTGGCACGTGCGTCAAGTACACCGCGAAACACGCCCGGAAACGCCAGCACATTATTGATTTGATTGGGGAAATCACTGCGACCTGTACCAACAATTACTGCGCCGCCGGCCTTTGCCGCATCGGGCATAATTTCCGGCACGGGGTTTGCCATTGCAAGCACAATTGCGTTTTTGTTCATGCTTGCCACCATTTTAGTTGTGACGCAATTTGCCGCCGACACGCCGATAAAAACATCTGCGCCGCACATAACCTCCGCAAGTTTTAGTCCGCTGTTTATTTCGCCCTGTTTGTCGCACAGTGCGATATTTTTTATTCCGTAGGCGGTAAGAAGCTGTGCCGTTGCCGTTCCTGCCGCACCTGCACCGTTTATTACCACCCGCACGTCACTATTTTTGCCAACAACGCTAAGTGCATTAAGAACCGCCGCAAGAACAACAATTGCCGTGCCGTGCTGGTCGTCGTGAAAAATGGGAATGTCGCAAACTTCTTTTAGCCGCCGCTCAATCTCGAAGCAACGTGGTGCGGCAATGTCCTCCAAGTTTATGCCGCCAAAACTGCCCGCCAGCAACTGAATTGTCCGCACAATTTCTTCCGTGTCCTTTGAACGGATACACAGCGGAATTGCATCCACCCCCGCTAATTCCTTAAACAGCACCGCCTTGCCTTCCATCACAGGCATTGCCGCTTCTGGACCAATGTCGCCAAGTCCCAAAACCGCCGTGCCGTCTGTTACAACGGCGATTGTGTTGTGGCGGCGGGTTAGTTCGTAGCTTTTGGACGGGTTGCGGGCAATTTCCAAACATGGCTCGGCAACGCCGGGGGTGTACGCAAGCGCAAGCTGTTCCTGCGTGTCAACGGGAACACGGCTTATCATTTCGATTTTGCCTTGCCATTCGTAGTGCTTTTTCAGCGATTCATCTGCGTAGTTCATCTTAATGGGGGCGGTGCCCCCAAGCCCCCCGCACTCCGCAGGGAGTGAATCCCTGCTACGTTCCGGCGGCGATGCCGCCGCACCGTGCTTTGCACGGCGGTATGAACTATCGTTCATAGACATTCCCTCCTTGACTGTCGATTGCAACAACAAGGGGCATATCCCGAACGGTTAGCCGCCGTACCGCTTCCGTTCCCAAATCCTCGAATGCTACAATTTCGCTTTTTTCCACGCACTGCGAAAGTAGCGCACCCGCACCACCTACCGCCGCAAGATACATCCCGCCGCATTCGCAAATTGCGTCAACTACTTCTTGCGAACGGTTGCCCTTGCCAATCATCACACGCAAGCCGTGGCGAATAAGGCGTGGTGCGTACGAATCCATGCGTCCGCTTGTGGTAGGCCCAATTGAGCCGATTATTTTTCCCGGCGGCGCAGGGCAAGGCCCGGCATAGTACACCACACCGTCAAACGGAAGCGTTTTACCATCGTCAAGTAGTTCAATCAGTCGCTTATGTGCCGCATCTCGTGCCGTGTAAATTACGCCCGTGTATGAAATTTCATCACCAACCCGCAAATTTTCTGGTATCACAAAACCACCGCCTTATGCCGTGTCACATGACAGCCGATATTTACCGCAACGGGCAAGCCCGCAATATGCGTGGGGTATGCCAAAATATTTACGCCCAGTGCAGTAGTTTTTCCGCCATAACCCGCCGCACCAATGTCAAGTGCGTTTATGCGCTCCAGCAAGTGCGATTCGATTTCCGCCCAAAACAGTTCTTCGCTTGCACTGTCTACATCCCTAAGCAACGCCTTTTTTGCCAACAATGCCGCTTTTTCCATCGTGCCGCCAACGCCAACGCCCACCACAATAGGCGGGCATGGATTAGCCCCTGCAATCCGAACCGTTTCCACCACAAAATCCATCACACCATCAATGCCGTCTGCGGGGTTAAGCATACGGATTGCACTCATGTTTTCGCTTCCAAATCCCTTTGGCGCAACGGTTATTGTGAGATTAGAGCCGGTCACAAACTCGTAATGAATTACGGCGGGGGTATTGTCACCCGTGTTTTTGCGGTCTATAGGGTCACGAACAACAGAGTTGCGAAAATAACCCTCGCAGTATCCACGCCTAACACCCTCGTTAATTGCCGCTTCAATGTCGCCGCTAACATGAATCTCATTTCCGATTGTAACAAAAACAACCGCCATGCCCGTATCTTGGCAGATGGGTAAATTTTCGCACTCGGCAATGTCGGCGTTTTTGAGAAGCGTGTCCAAAACGGAATGCGCAATGGGAAGTGTTTCCGTATCCCTCGCATTTTCCAGCGCACGGCGGATATCCGCACCAATTTTTACATTTGCACAAACGCATAACTTCGCAACTGCATCCGTAATTTGCGCCGTTTCAATTAGCCGCATGAATTCGACTCCCTGCTTGTTGGTGCATCTCCGGAAAGAAACGCCTGCGCTTCTTCAATTGCCGCAAGAATCGCACTTTCCGCAGGCCCGCCTGCTACACTACGTGCATTCACGCAAGCCTCCACCGTAATTGCCGCAAAAATCGTCTCGTTAAAAATGGGCGAAATATTTTTGTATTCGTCAAGAGTTAAATCGTCCAGCTTCGAATTTTTTTCTATGGCGAAAAGCACCAACCGTCCTGTAATTTCGTGCGCTTCACGAAAAGTTGTTCCGTTTTTCACAAGCCAATCGGCAACATCGGTGGCGTTTGTGTAGCCCTCCATCGCACTGTCAAACATCTTTTGCGTCTTAAACGTAATCGTTTCCAGCATCCCCGTGAAAACAGTAAGACAAGCCTGTACCGTGTCCGCCGCATCAAATACGGCTTCCTTATCTTCCTGCATATCCTTGTTGTACGCAAGGGGAAGCCCTTTCATCACGGTTAGTAGTGCGATAAGCGAACCGTACACACGCCCCGTTTTGCCCCTAATAAGCTCCGCCATATCAGGGTTCTTTTTTTGCGGCATGATAGACGAACCTGTTGCGTATGCGTCCGCCGCTTCCGCAAATCCGAATGAATCGGATGACCAAATGATAATTTCTTCGCAAAAACGGCTAAGGTGCATCATAACAAGGGACAACGCCGAAACAAATTCTATGCAAAAATCACGGTCGGAAACGGCATCCATGCTGTTTGCGGTGATGGCGGCGAAATTCAGTTTGCCAGCCACAAATTCACGGTCAATTGGATATGTTGTTGCCGCAAGCGCACCCGCACCCAGTGGCATAACATCCACACGCTTTAAGCAATCGGTAAGCCGCTCGTAATCACGAATAAACATTTGTGTGTACGCCATCAAATGGTGTGCGATTGTAACGGGTTGCGCCAACTGCAAATGCGTGTACCCCGGCATAATGTCTTTCGTGTGCTTTTTCGCAAGGGCAAGTAAAACTTTTAGCAAGTCAGCCAGCAAATTTTTTAGCGCAGAGATTTCTTCCTTTACATACATTCGCATATCCAGCGCAACTTGGTCGTTGCGGCTACGTCCTGTGTGAAGTCGCCGCCCTGCATCACCAATACGGGAGATAAGTTCCGCTTCAACGAAAGAATGAATATCCTCCGCACTTGAATCAATGGCGAGGGAGCCGCTTTCGATATCCGCTAAAATTCCCTTTAGCGCATCAATAATTTCATCGCCGTCTTGTTTCGGAATAATGTTTTGTTTTTGCAGCATTTCGGCATGAGCCATACTGCCCGTTATGTCCTGCTTGTACAGTCGCTTGTCGAAAGAGATTGACGAATGAAACGAATTTGCCGCTTCATCTGTTTTGCCCGTAAATCTTCCGCCCCACAGTTTCATTTTGCAGCCTCTTTCATTGCACGAACTTTTATGGGGAGCCCCATTAGCGTTATAAATCCTTGGGCATCTTTGTGGTCGTAAAGGTCGCCGGTGGTGAAGCTGGCTAAATTTTCGCTGTAAAGCGAGTGCGGAGAAGTTGTTCCGGCAGGGATAATGTTTCCCTTGTACAATTTTAGCCGAACCGTGCCGCTAACGGTTTCCTGTGTTTTATCGACGAAGGCCGCAAGTGCGTCAAAAAGCGGTGTAAACCATTCGCCATTGTAAATGAGGTCTGCAATGCGCTGACCTACGGTTGCCTTAAACGCCATTGTTTGACGGTCTAGGCACAGGGTTTCCAGCGCACCGTGTGCGGCGTACAAGATAGTGCCGCCCGGCGTTTCGTACACACCTCGGGACTTCATGCCAACAACCCGGTTTTCAACAATATCTATGATGCCCACGCCGTTTCGTCCGCCTGCCGCATTTAGTTTTTCCATTAAGGCAATAGGTGAAATTTTTTCGCCGTCCAGCTTCACCGGTACGCCCTTGTCAAATTCAAGTGTGATGTATTCTGGCTTGTCGGGGGCGGTTTCGGGGGAGACGGAAAGTTGCAGAAGATGGTCATAATTTGGTTCGTTGGCGGGGTCTTCAAGCTCCAGCCCTTCGTGGGAGAGGTGCCAGATATTATCGTCTCGGCTGTAGCTTTGGTCTTTTTTCATGGGAACTTCGATGTTGCGTTTTTGCAGATATTCCACTGCATCTTCCCTCGACTGAATATCCCACACTCGCCACGGTGCGATAATTTCCATATGCGGGGCGAATGCCATAAAAGTAAGCTCAAACCGAATCTGGTCGTTGCCTTTACCTGTTGCGCCGTGACAGATTGCGTCCGCATTTTCGGCAATAGCCACCTCTGCCAATTTCTTGGCAATAAGCGGCCTAGCCGCCGATGTTCCAAGCAAGTATTTGCCCTCATATACTGCGTTTGCTTTAACCATTGGATAAACATAATCCGTGATAAATTCTTCCGTGACATCTAAAACCAATGCTTTGTTTGCGCCTGTTTTTAATGCTCTGGCTTCAACTGCGGCGGGGTCTTTGCATTGTCCTGCGTTTACGCATACTGCAATAATTTCGCAACCTGTGTAGTTCTCTTTCAGCCACGGGATAATTACCGTGGTGTCCAGTCCTCCCGAATACGCCAATACAATTTTTTTCATTTTGTCACCTCTCGTTATTATTATTCCCACTCCACCGTGGCAGGCGGCTTTGATGTAATATCGTACACCACTCGGCTAACAGATGAAATTTCGCCTGTTATGCGTGATGATAATTTTGCAAGAATTTTATACGAAATTTGAGCAAATTCGCAAGTCATAAAATCATTTGTGGTAACTGCACGGATTGCTAATACACGGTCATATGTGCGGTAATCGCCCTTAACGCCAACAGAGTACGTGTCCGTAAGTACTGTAAAATATTGATTTAATGCCATGCCATCCAGTTCTTCACGCAGAATTGCATCGCTTGTGCGAAGAATTTCCAGCTTTTCTTCTGTAACTTCGCCCATAATACGGATTGCAAGCCCAGGTCCGGGGAACGGTTGGCGGTTGATAAGCGCAGGGGGCAAGCCAAGTTTTTCACCAATTATGCGAACCTCGTCTTTGAAAAGGCTTGAAAGTGGCTCGATAATTTCCGTAAATGAAAGATTTTCGGGCAAGCCGCCTACATTGTGGTGGCTTTTTATGGTTGCGCCATGGGAGCCGCCGCTTTCCACAATATCCGGGTAAATTGTGCCTTGCGCAAGAAATGGAATTGCGCCCAGTTTTGCCGCTTCTTCTTCAAACACCCGGATAAATTCCTCCCCTATAATTTTGCGCTTTGCTTCCGGCTCGGTTACACCTCGCAATTTTGCGAGAAAACGGTCTGCGGCGTTTATGCGGATTAGTTTCAAATTTTGATTTGCGAATGATTTTTCAATTTCATCGCCCTCGTTTTGTCGCATAAAGCCGTGGTCTACGAAGATGCACACAAGCTGATTTGGCACGGCGTGCGACAAAATTGCGGCGCAAACGGAAGAATCCACCCCGCCGGAAAGGCCTAGCAAAATTTTTTCGTCACCCACTTTTTTGCGGATTGCGAGAATTTGATTTTCGAGGTAATCGTCCAGTTTGTAATCGGCGGATGCTCCGCATACATCGAAAAGAAAATGCCCAATGTGGGAAATGCCGCCCTCCGTGTGTTCAGACTCCGGATGGAATTGCACGCCATACAGTTTTTTTTCGGCGTTTTTGCAGGCGGCAATGCAGTTTTCGGTATGTGCCGTGGCTATGAAGCCGGATGGTAAAACAGCCACAACGTCCGTGTGGCTCATAAGCCCGAGAAACGGTTGATACGTGCTTTCCAAAATTGGCGTAACCATCACCCGCCCGTATTCGCCGCACTTGCCCGGCATAACTTCGCCGCCAAGCATATGGCACATCATTTGCATTCCGTAGCAAATGCCCAGAATGGGGATGCCCAATGTGAAAATTTCGGGGTCGCACAGTGGTGCGGTTGGTTCGTAAACTCTGTTTGGGCCGCCAGTTAAAATAATTCCGATGGGCGAAAGCCGCTTTATTTCCTGTGCGGAAATATCCCCACTGCGGATTTCCGAATAAACAGAAAGCCCACGCACCGCCCGTGCAATCAGTTCCTTGTACTGTCCGCCGAAATCAAGCACAAGAATTTTTTCCGCACTCATATCGTCACCACTCCGTCAAACGCTTTTTCTACACCCCCGGTCATAAACACCGTTTCGTCTGTGTAGCGGATTACAAGCTCTCCGCCGTGAAGTCGTACCTTTATGTCCGTGTCTTTGTCGCAATGTCCGTTCAAAACAGCGGCAACCGCAGATGCACACGCACCCGAACCGCACCCGAAAGTTTCGCCGCTACCACGCTCCCACACTCGCATCTTCAGGTGATTTCGCCCCATAATTTCGACAAACTCTGTATTTACTCTATCGGGGAACAATTCGTTATGCTCAAACAGCGGCCCGATTTCGGCAAGGTTTAACTTGTCTACATCTTTGCAAAAAACTACTGCATTGGGATTTCCCATTGAGACGCAAGTGATGCTGTAGTTTGTACCGCCAATTTCAACCGTGCGTGCAATTACAGAATCGCCGGTAAGCCCAACCGGGATTTTTTGCGGCGAAAGCTCGGCTTGCCCCATATCAACTTTTACGGAGTAAACAAGACCGTTTTTTGTGGTTGGGGTAAGGGTTTTTATTCCGCTTAGGGTTTCGATTGTCATTGCTTTTTTGTGAACTATACGATTATCGTACAAATATTTTGCCACACAGCGAATAGCGTTGCCGCACATTTTGCCCTCGCTGCCGTCAAGGTTAAAAATTCGCATTTTTGCGTCTGCAACTTCGGATGGAAAAATAAGCACAATGCCATCACTGCCTACACTGAATCGCCTTTCTGCAAGGGAAAACGCAAGGGATTCCGGCGACTGCGTATGTGCAAAAACCTCAGAGTTAAAGCAGTTGAAGTAAATATAATCGTTGCCGGTGGCTTGCATTTTTGTAAACGGCAAATCTATTTGGGTTTTGCGCATATTATTTATGTCCACAAGCTCGGTGTTAAGCTCGCTGTAGCCGGAAAGCAGGCTGTCTGCAAGGGCATTTGCGGTGTCGATGGACGTTAGGCACGGAATGCCCAGCATACAAGCCTTGCGGCGAATTTTTACATCGTCCATTAGCGGGTCACGACCTTTTTCGGAAGTTGAGACGATGCAGTTAATTTTTCCGCTGTCAAGGAGTGTTGCCGTGTTTTCCGTTTCATTTTCACGGATTTTGTTCACGGATGTAACGTCAAAGCCGGCACTCTCTAAAATTCGTGCAGTTCCTTTTGTGGCGTATATTGAGAAACCCAGCGTGCGAAACTTTTCCGCAATGCCTACAATTTCGGGGCGGTCAGTCTCACGCACGGTAAGAAAAACGCCGCCACGTTTTTCGTTTGATAATTTATAACCCGCCGCAACAAGCCCCTTGAACAATGCCTCGCCGGGGTTTTTGCCAATTCCAAGAACTTCCCCGGTAGATTTCATTTCGGGACCCAGTTGGGTATCAAGCCCTATCAATTTTTCAAACGAAAATACAGGTACTTTTGCCGCAACATATGGTGGAATTGGTGCAATGCCTGATGTAAACCCAAGCTGTGCCAGTGTTGTGCCAATGCTTGTTTTGGTGGCAATTTCGCACATGGGAATGCCCGTAACCTTGCTGATATACGGCACTGTGCGTGAAGCCCGTGGGTTTACCTCAATTACATAAACCTCGCCGCCAAACAAAACGTATTGGATGTTCACAAGTCCACGAACATTTAACGCCATGCAAATTTTGCGGGTAACATCATAAATTTTTGCGGAAACATCATCGTCAATATTCAGCGCAGGGTAAATTGTAATGCTGTCGCCGGAGTGAACCCCCGTGCGCTCGATATGCTCCATTATTCCGGGAATAAAAACATCCGTGCCGTCGCAAATTGCGTCAACCTCAATTTCGATTCCCTCCAAATATTTGTCAATTAAAATCGGATTATCCTGCGGCGCACGGAGGATGATTTTCATGTATTCGCAAATGTCATCCGGCGAATAGGCGATTATCATGTTTTGCCCACCAAGTACGTAGGAGGGACGCATCAAAACGGGATAGCCCAGCGTATCTGCCGCTTTTAGGGCTTCTTCCTCTGTCATTACGCCAAAGCCGGTGGGTCTTTTTATGTCCAAATTTTCGAGAAGTGCATCGAACCGCTCTCTGTCTTCGCAAATGTCAATGCTGTCGGCGGGTGTGCCAATTATTTTTACACCTCGCTCGTGTAATTTTTTTGTTAGCTTAATCGCCGTGCCGCCGCCAAACGCCGCAATAACTCCTTTGGGTTTTTCAATTTCGATGACAGCCATCACATCATCAATGTGAAGCGGCTCGAAGTATAGGCGGTCGGCGGTATCAAAATCAGTGGAAACAGTTTCGGGATTGTTGTTGATTACGGCAACATCGTAGCCCATGTTTTTAAGCGTCCACACACAGTGTACACAGGCATAATCAAATTCGATGCCCTGCCCAATACGAATCGGACCGCTTCCCAGCACAATGATTTTTTCCTTCGTGCTTTTTTTAATGAAGGGCAGTGCTTCATTTTCCGTACCATTTTGAACCGAATAAAAGTACGGCGTTTGTGCGGCAAATTCTGCGGCGCAAGTATCAACCATTTTGTAGATTAAAGAAGTTTTCGTGGGCAAGTTAGCCCTTGCATTTTCAAGGATGTTTTTTAGCCCATGCAAAAACCAGCGGTCTACCTTTGTGATTAGGTGCAGCTCGTCCACAGTGAAGCCACGTTTTAACGCTTCGTACAGCACAAAAAGTCGTTGGTCGGTTACTGTATTTAAGAGGGTGCGGATTTTTTCGTCAGATTTATCCGCAAGGCGGGGCAAATCAAGGGTTTCCATGCCAAGTTCTGCACCTCGTACAGCCTTTACAATGGCATCCTCGAAATTATCTGCGATTGCCATAATTTCGCCCGTGGCTTTCATTTGTGTGCCAAGCTCTTTGTGTGCATACACAAATTTATCAAAAGGCCATTTGGGAAGTTTTACGGCTACATAATCAAGTGCAGGTTCAAATGCGGCATAGGTTGTGCCGGTTACGGCATTTTTGATTTCATCAAGCGTATAGCCAATTGCAATTTTTGTTGCAACCTTTGCAATGGGATAACCTGTGGCTTTGCTGGCAAGTGCAGAAGAACGTGATACCCGTGGATTTACCTCAATAACGGCGTACTCAAAACTGTGCGGATGAAGTGCGAGTTGAACATTGCAACCGCCCTCCACCCCAAGGGAGCGCACAATATCCAGCGACGCAGTGCGCAGCATTTGAAACTCCCTGTCTGCAAGCGTAACCGTTGGTGCTATAACAATGCTGTCGCCTGTGTGAACGCCAACGGGGTCGAAATTTTCCATCGAGCAAACGATTATTGCGTTATCTGCACTGTCACGCATAACTTCAAATTCGATTTCTTTCCATCCCGCAATGGATTTTTCGATTAGCACTTGATTTATGGGCGACAAATAAATTCCGCCGGATGCAATTTCACGCAGTTTCGCTTCGTCCGGGGCAATACCGCCGCCTGCACCGCCAAGTGTAAACGCCGGGCGAACAATAACGGGATACTCTATTTCCTCCGCAAAGGCAACTGCCGCATCAACGTCTGTAACAACTTTGGACGGGATACACGGTTGCCCGATTTGCAACATGGTGTCTTTGAAAATTTGCCTGTCCTCGGCTTTGTCGATTGTTTCCGGCGAAGACCCCAAGAGTCGCACATTCATTTTTTCGAGAAATCCCTCTTTGGCAAGCTGCATACAGCGTGTTAGCCCTGTTTGCCCGCCCAGGCCGGAAAGGATGCTGTCGGGGCGTTCCTTTTCGATAATGCGCCTGATTGTGGGAAGCGTAAGCGGCTCGATGTAAATTTTATCGGCGATGTTGCTGTCTGTCATAATTGTGGCGGGGTTTGAGTTTACCAGCACAATTTCTATGCCATCCTCACGCAGAACACGGCAAGCCTGTGTTCCGGCATAGTCAAATTCTGCCGCTTGTCCTATTACAATCGGCCCCGAACCTATTACCATTACCTTTTTTATCTCTGTGTTTAATGGCATTTTTTCGCCCCCTCAATCATCTGCAAAAATTTATCAAAAATGAAAGCGGTGTCTTTTGGCCCACCGCAAGCCTCCGGGTGAAACTGTACCGAAAACGCAGGTGCGTTCTTGTATAAAATGCCCTCACAACTGCGGTCGTTTACGTTAAAAAACCATTCGGATGCGATATTGGGTGAAATACTATCGGAAATTACTTCGTATCCGTGATTTTGGCTAGTGATGTAAACCTTGCCCGTTTGGGTATCTTTCACGGGCTGGTTCGCACCCCTATGCCCGTATTTTAGCTTTTGTGTGCCAAAGTCGTTTGCCAGTGCCATTAGCTGATGCCCCAGGCAAATGCCGAATACGGGAATATTCTTTTGCATCAAAATTTTTACGTTTTCGATGATTGCGGCGTTGTCGGTAGGGTCGCCCGGACCGTTGGAAAGCATAATACCCTGGGGCGAAACGCTTAAAATTTCATCTGCCGAAGCTGTGGAGGGAAATGCCCATACATCACAGCCCCGTTGTTGCAGTTCTCGGCGGATATTTTCTTTTGCGCCGAAATCATACAGTGCAACGGTAAATTTTTTTGCATCCGATGCAAAAAATTTTTTCTCCTTTGATGTAACGCTTTGCACGGGATTTTTTATTTTGTGTGATTGAATTTCGTACAAATCTTCTTCCCCCGGCTTGCGGCTTGTGATTTTCCCGTTCATAACACCTCGCTCACGGATGATTTTTGTAATGGCACGTGTGTCTATTTCGCACAGACCTATTACGCCCCGTTCACGCAAAAAAGTGCCAAGTTCACCCTCGTTTCGGAAATTTGAAGGGTCTTGACACGGATACTTGGTAATGTAGGCAACAGGCCCTACATTTCCGCTTTCAAAATCTTCTGGAATAATGCCGTAATTGCCGATAAGCGGGAAAGTTTGCAACACAATTTGCCCGTGGTAGCTGGGGTCTGTAAGGGTTTCTAAATAACCCGTCATTCCGGTTGTGAAAACAACCTCGCCCGTAATCTCACCTTGCGCACCAAAATTTTTCCCCTCAAATATCATGCCGTTTTCAAGAATCAAATATGCCGTCAATATGCCCACTCCTATCAAAAAAAACGCCCACCGACAAACCAACCGCAATGTTAGTTTGTCGATAAACGCCATTGTTTATCGCAATTGTGAATATTCATGAACGAAGTTTAGCATAAATATTCGGTGAGGTCAAATCATATTTTGCCCGTGAAACATTCCGTGCAGAAAGGTATTTGGCATTTTGCGCAGGCTTTTTTTAGCCCGTCTATGCTGATATATCCCAAGCTGTCTGCCCCAAGTTTTTTTCGAATTTCGTCTGTGTTTATTTTGTTTGCGATAAGATTTTCTTCGCTGTCAATGTCTGTTCCATAGTGGCAGGTGTAGCGAAACGGCGGCGACGATACCCTAACATGAACTTCCTTTGCACCTGCATTTTTCAGGCTTCGCACAATTTTTTCGCTTGTTGTGCCGCGCACAATGGAATCATCTACAAGCACGATACGCTTGCCGCAAATATTTGTGGTTAGCGGGTTCAGTTTTAGGCGAACAGCCGTGTCACGTTCAGATTGTGTGGGATAGATAAAACTTCTGCCGATGTAGCGGTTTTTTACAAACCCGGGCACTAGCGGCAAACCACTTCTTTTGCTGTAGCCACTTGCAGCGTCCAATCCCGAATCCGGAACGCCGCATACAATATCTGCTGCCACGGGATATTCTTCTGCAAGGATTTCGCCCATGTTGCGACGTGCTTCGTATACGTTAAGCCCATCAATTACAGAATCGGGACGGGCGAAGTATACATATTCAAATATGCAAATACCTGCGCAGGTTTTTTCCGTAAGTTGAACGCTACTGAAAATGATTTTTCCATCCTCCGCAACAATTACTTCTCCCGGCAAAACGTCCCGCACAAAGTCAAATCCGCAGGCTTCCAGCGCACAGCTTTCAGATGCGGCGGCAATGCCGTACTCGTTTTGACCTATGCACAAAGGGCGATAACCTGTTGGGTCACGCACAATAATCAGCTTGTTTTCACTATTTGCTATAACCAGCGAAAATGCACCGTGCATCATATTTGCCGCATGGATAACGCCGTTTAACGCACTGTCTTTTTTTGTTATGCAGTACGCAATCAAGGAAGAAACAACTTCGCTATCGGAAGTAGCAGAAAAATTTAGCCCGCACTTTATAAGCTCGTCGCGAATTTCATGTGCATTTGTAACATTTCCGTTGTGTGCGGTGGCAATTCGCCCTGTCAAATATTCTGTGACAAAGGGACCTGCATTTTGTTTTGCGCTACCCCCTGTGGTGGAGTAGCGTGTATGCCCTACAGCAATTTTTCCGGCGGGCATTTTTGCCAGCTTGTCCGAAAAAATTTCGCTTACAAGCCCTGTGTCTTTGTGGCAAAAAAGTCCCGAATCGCTTATTACGGCAATTCCGGCGCATTCTTGCCCCCGGTGTTGCAGTGTGAGAAGCCCGTTGTATGTAACACCTACGGCTTCGTTTGTGGTTAGAGAAACTCCAAACACGGCGCATTCTTCCTGCAATTTATCAGTTTTCATAGGTCATCAGAATCCCCTCGGCAATCGCCCTTTTTGGCATTCGCATATCCATCGCTTCTTTTTCGATATAGCGATGCGCTTCTTTTTCGCTCATATTCATGTAGGAAATAAGGATGCACTTTGCCCTGTCGATAATTCTGATGTCGTCAATTTTTTGCTTTAGCTTGCTGTTTTCGGAGTGCATACGTTTTATTTTGCTTTGAGCAGCTTTTGCCAGTTTTATTGCAGACCACAAGATGGTTTTGTTTATTGGCTTTGAAACGGTAAGAACTCCATCGTTTTCGCAGTGGGCAGAAACTGCGTCAAAATATTCGGCGGCAACCGCAAGAATTACTTGCGACACTCCTTTTGCGGCAATATGACGGGAAAATTTTTCGCCCGTTTCGTCTTTAAGGGGTGCGTTAATGATAATAATGTCAAAGTCTCGCTCCAAAAGAAGGCGGCGGGCTTCGCCGCAGGTGGAAATGCCTACAATATGTCCAATTTGCGCCGAATTTAGAATTTCCATAAAAAAGCCGGTGCTTTTCTCGTTGTGCGAAACAATTAATGCGTTTTCCACAGTTTCAGCCATAGGCGGGAAGCTCTCCCTCTATAGACCTGTCCGGGAATCCATCAATGCCGATTTTGCCCGTCAAAGCGGTGTTGATGGGTTGCCGGACAGGTCTTATATAAACTCGAAATAATTCTCTGTCGTAAAATCCACTTCGGATTCTTTGACTTTTACATAGCTCTCGAGAAGTTCGCTTCCAACCACACGCCGCACAAATTCGCTGTTGCGGGCAGATTTTATGGCATCGGAAAGATTGGAGGGAAGCTGTTCTAGTCCGTTTGTGATGTCCTTGGTTGCTGTAAATAAATTTGCATCTGTTTCCGGCGACAATGTTAATTCTTGTTCGATTCCCTCAAGCCCCGCTTCCAAAATAAGTGCGAATGCCAAATATGGATTGATTGACGGGTCTGGCGAGCGTAATTCCATGCGAACTTTCTCGCCCGTGGCGGTGGGTATGCGAATTAACTGCGAACGGTTGCGGTGCGACCACGATACATACTTAGGAGCTTCAAACGCACCAAACCGCTCATAGGAATTTGCAAGCGGATTAAGAAACAGCGTCATTTCACGGGTTTTTGCCAAAATGCCTGCGATAAAATTATCCGACAATTTTGAACCGCTTTGGAAAATATTTTTCCCCATTTGCGAGAGCGAAAGATTAACGTGCAAACCGCTGCCCGCCATATCTTTAATGGGCTTGGGAAGAAATGACGCAAACAATCCGTTTCGTGCCGCAATTTTTTTCACCATTGTTTTGAACGATAAAAAATTATCGGCAGAGGTTAACGCATCCGAATATTTGAAATCAATTTCGTTTTGCCCCGGGCCTTGCTCGTGGTGGGATGTTTCCGGTCTTATGCCGATTTCCTCAAGGGTAAGGCAAACTTCACGCCTAATATCTTCGCTTTTGTCCAGCGGTGCAATGTCCAAATATCCCCCATTGTCGTGGGTGATATTTGTGGGCGCACCATTTTCGTCCGTCTTAAACAGATAAAATTCGCATTCTGCGCCAACCACGCACACCAATCCCTTGTCTGCGTATTTTTTGGATGTGCGCTTTAGAATTTGTCTGCTGTCCATTGCAAATGCCGCACCATCGTGGGTTTTTATGTCGCAGAAAAACCGTGCAGTCCCCCCCGGTCCCGGCCGCCACGGTAACATGGTTAGCGTGGCGGGATCGGGGAACAATAATAAATCCGATTCGGAAACATCACGGAAGCCCTTTATTGCGTGACCATCAAAGCTAACGCCATGCTCGAGGGCGTAGGGCAGTTCATCTGCCATAATCGCAATATTTTTTTGAAATCCCAGCAAATCGCAAAAACCCAAGCGGATAAATTTTACATCGTTTTCTTTCAGTAGCTCTAACACTTCGCTTTTTGTAGTGTTCAAACTTATGTCCTCCTCGTCAGTTCGGAGTCAGGTTCTTACTCAACCGTTACACTTTTTGCCAAGTTTCGTGGTTTATCAATATCGCAACCCTTGTTTGCCGCAACATAGTAACTGAAAAGTTGCAGAACAATCGCAGAAAGCGACGGCGAAAATAATTCGTGAATATTTGGCAATTTGAGAAGCGAAAGTTTGTCTGTTTCCTCTGCGCCGGTTACATTGCTTACAAGAAACACCTTTGCACCCCTGCTTATCACCTGTTCGATATTGCTGAAAATTTTCGGATACAAGCGTTCGCAACAAGAAATTGCTACAACCAAGGTATCCTCTTCCACAAGGGAAATTGTGCCGTGTTTTAATTCGCCGCCGGCGTAGGCTTCGGAGTGGATATATGAAATCTCTTTCAGTTTTAGCGAACCCTCCAGCGCAATGGCGTAATCAATGTTGCGCCCTATGAAAAATATGCTTTTGTATCCTATGCACGTTGATGCGTATTTTTGTATGAAATCTATGCCTGTAAGAATTTCCGCAACCTTGTCGGGAATGGCGGCAATTTCGTCCGAAAGTGCCTGCACCTGTTCAGGCGAAATTTTTTGCAAATCGGCGGCGAATTTTACCGCCAGTTTGTACAGCACAGCCAGTTGCGTGGAAAACGCCTTGGTAGTAGCCACGGCAATTTCCGGACCGGCGGCGGTGTAAACGGTGAAGTCTGCTTCTTTTGCAAGGGTGCTTCCAACTACATTTACGATGGAAAGAGTGACTGCACCTTTCGATTTTGCTTCACGCATTGCGGCAATAGTGTCGGCGGTTTCCCCGGATTGGCTTACGAGAATCACGAGAGTTTTTTCATCCACCGGTGCGTCTTTGTAGCGGAATTCGCTTGCCAGTTCCACCTCTATTGACGGGAAACGGCACAGACGCTCAAACACGTACTTAGACACAACCCCCGCATTGTACGCCGAGCCACAGGCGGTAATTACAATTTTGTTAAACTGCGAAATATCGGGCAGTTTTGTTATTTCCGTTTGAATCGTGTCACGCAAAACTTTGGGTTGCTCCATAATTTCCTTTAGCATGAAGTGTGGGTAGCCGCCTTTTTCTGCGCTGTCTACACTCCAGGTGATTGTTTCGATTTGTTTTGCGAGAGGTTCTTTGTCTGTGTTAAAAAATTTCACGCCGCTTTTTGTAATTACGGCGATTTCTTTATCTTCCAAATAGTACACTTTGTTTGTGTGTTTCAAAATTGCGGGAACATCCGATGCGATGAAGTTTGCGTTTTGCGACACACCAACAATTAAAGGATTATCTTTTTTCACCGCAATTAAAACATCCGGTTCTTCCAGACACATAATGCCCAGCGCATATGAACCCTCAAGGGCGTTTGCAGTTTTTATTACGGTATCAAGTAAATCGCCGTTGTAATAATGCTCTGCAAGTTGTGCCACAACCTCACTATCTGTTTGGGACGCAAATTTTACGCCTCGCTTTTCGAGCCGTTCTTTTAGCTGTTTGTAATTTTCGATTATGCCGTTGTGAACCACGGCAATTTTGCTTCCGCTTCCCAAATGCGGGTGCGAGTTTACGTCGGACGGTTCGCCGTGGGTTGCCCAGCGTGTGTGACCTATGCCCATACTGCCGCACAGTGTCGTATTTTCGAGCTTTTTTTCCAGCACAGCAAGGCGGCCTTTTTGCTTTACAACCTCGAATCCATCACCTGCGAAAATGGCAATTCCCGCAGAGTCATATCCTCGGTATTCAAGTTTCTTTAAGCCGTCAACGATGATAGGAACAGCACATTCATCCCCTGCGTAACCGATAATTCCGCACATACAAAACCTCCATCAATTCTCGGTATATAGCTGCTTATACGGATTTTTTGCGTTGGGTTTCAACAGCAAAAACCGGTCATTGGCGAATTTCGCATTGTCATAGCCAAAATGCGAGGCAAAAGCCGTGATGTACTTTTGAATTTCTGCCAGTTCGTCAGCCGTTGCTTCTTCTGCGATTACTTGCGAGGGGAGTTCGTCAATAACTGCGCTTGTGCGAATGTAAATGCGCCCGCCGTGCATACCCGTTCCCGTAAAATGCCCCACGGGAATTTCTTCTGCATCAAGACCAAGTACGATTATAACGCCGCCGGCAAGGTATTCGCCCAAAAAACTGCCCACCGAACCGCCGATGACGATAACAGGTTTCTTTTCATTATACTCTTTCATGTGAATTCCTGTTCGGTATCCTGCGTTACCTTTTACAAAAATTGTGCCGCCACGCATTGCGTAACCAAGTGCATCGCCCGCATTGCCGTGTACGATGATTTTTCCATCGTTCATGGTGTCGCCTACTGCATCTTGAACATTGCCGTTTACTTGAATTTCTGCGCCGTCCAAGTACGCACCAAGTGCGTTCCCTGGCGTGCCGTTTATCGTGATTGTTCTGCCGCTTGCGCCGCTTGCGATAAACCGCTGTCCGCAACATTCATCTATGCAAATGTCACCGGTTGTGGATTTTACTTTCTCGTTTAGTTCTTGGAAATGTATGTTTCCCGCAGAAATGTTCATTTTTTTTCACCGCCCAACATTTTATTTCTATCTTCTTTTGTGAACGCCATCAGTCCCGGTTTTTCGCAAACAAGTGCGAAGTCTATAGAATCAAGCGGCGTTTGTTCTCGTATTAGGCTTGTGTAAATGCCCGCTTTTTCCACATTTCCAACCATTATGAATCCGTTTAGTTTATTGTCGCTGTAAAACAGGCGTTTATACTCCGTGCCGTTTTCGATGTAATCTTCGCCCGTGTAGTTTCCCGCCGTGATTATGTTTAAGCCACAAAATCCAATTGCGTTCATAGGAATGGCGTTTGTGAAAGATTTTTCGCCACCCGCCATATTTATTCCGGCGCATTCGCCTTGAATGTACGCATTGGGAAGCAGAGCCATAATCTTTTTTTGCCCGTCGGAAATATCTGTGGTTTGCGTGCAGTCCCCGGCGGCGTAAATGTTTGGAGCCGTGGTTTCGGATTTTTCGCTTACTACAATGCCTCGCTCGATTTCCGCAATGCCGTTAAGTAGCGCAGTGTTTGGGCGAACACCAACCGCAAGCACCAGAATGTCAAACTCCAATTCTTCGCCGCATTGCAACACGGCACGGTTTTTTGAGAAGCGAGCGATGTTTTTCGCAAGATGAAAATGCACGCCCGCACTTTCCAAATGCGACTTAACCAAGCCCGCACTGTCGTCGTCCAAAATGCTGGATAAAATTTTGGGTGAAAGGTCTAGCACACTAACGCTTTTTGCTTTGCTTAAAATTCCCTCTGCGCATTTAAGCCCAATAAGACCTGCGCCAATAATTAGCACATTTTTGGGCGAATCAAGGGCGTTGCCTAACGCAAGGGCATCGTCAAGGCACATGAAGTTGAATTTTTCCGCAACCGTGTCAAGCCCCTCAAAAGGTGGCACAAAGGCAGATGAACCCGTTGCAACAAGCAGTTTGTCGTACTGTACGGTTTCGCCGTTTTCCAGCCGTACGGTTTTTTCGTTAATTTCCGTTACCGCTGTCCCAAAAATTGTTTTGCAATTGTTTTTTTCGTAAAAATCCGTATTGCGGTAGTGTAGCGTTTTTACCGTACCTTTCAGAAGATAGGAGATTAGCGGACGTGAATACGTGTGATGCGACTCGCTTGCGATTATTGTAATTTCGCCTTGCGTATCAATTTGGCGAATGCCTTCAACTGCACCTATTCCGGCGGCAGAATTTCCTATGATTACATATTTCACGCACTTGTCCCCCTTTCTTCATACACTATCGCGGCGTTTGGGCAACCCTTTACGCAGGCTGGCATCGTTCCCGCCGAAGACGGGGAGCGTTCCTCATCTTTGCTTACGCACAGCTCGCATTTTTGTACCGCACCGCTTTTCGAGGTTGCTACCGCACCAAACGGACAACATAAAACACAGGTGTAACAGCTTACGCATTTTTCTTTGTCTATTGAAACCACGCCATCAACCACACTTAACCCGCCTGTTATGCAACCTTTAACACAAAGCGGTTCGTTGCAGTGGCGGCAATTTACCGCAAAACTTATGCCGTCCTTTTCCTCGATTTTTATGCGAGGGCTAATTTTTATGTTTTTTAATGCCCGTGCCATATCCTTTTCACCGGTGTCTGCAAAGGCACAATAATATTCGCAAAGGCGGCAACCCAAGCACCATTTTTCGTTTACATAAACTCTTTTCATGCGGCTCACCTCAGTTTGAAATAATCTTCACGCCCCGGTCCCACTGATACGTATTTTATGGGGCAACCTACGGCATTTTCGATGTAGCGGATATAATCAAGAGCTTCCGGCGGAAGTTCCTCCGCACTTCGGCACTTTGAAATGTCAACTTTGAAACCGGGCAGATATTCATAAACGGGCTTGGCTTTCATCAAATTATCTCCCCAGGGAAAGCCGTGAGTTTTTACGCCGTCAACTTCATATGCGGCGCAAACGGGAATTTTGTCCATGTATGACAGAACATCCAACTTGGTTAGCGCAAGTTCGTCTGCGCCTTGCATTTCAATTCCGTAGCGGCTTGCCGGAATGTCGAACCCGCCGACTCTGCGTGGCCGCCCTGTTGCCGCCCCGTATTCCGCACCTGCTTCACGCAGGGCTTCCGCTTCCTCACCAAAAATTTCTGCCGTAAACGGGCCTTCTCCCACGCAACTGGAATACGCCTTGATTACACCCACAACGTGGTCAATTTTTTTGCCGGGAATGCCCGCCCCAATTGGTGCGTATGCCGCCAGCGTTTGCGAAGATGTTGTGTACGGATAAATGCCAAAATCAATATCCCTTAGTGCGCCAAGCTGTGCCTCAAACATGATTTTTTTGCCGGAATTTGCGGCGTTTTGCAAGTATTCCGTTGTGTCTGTGATGTACGGCAAAAGTCCGCCGCCGAATTTTTCCAACCATGCAGTAAGTGCGGAAAGCTCGGAAGTGCTGTTTGCTCCGCTGTAGCCCGCAAGGGTTATGTTCTTCCATTCCAAAATTTCGTGCAGTTTTACTTCCAGCGTTTTAGGGTGAAGCAAATCGCCCATTCGCAAACCTTTTTTCATGTACTTGTCGCCGTAAACGGGCGCAATGCCACGCTTTGTTGAGCCGTATTTTTTATCGCCCAGGCGTTCTTCTTCCAAAATGTCTTGCGCTTTGTGGTATGGCATACAGATGAAAGCCTTGTCACTTATTTTCAAATTTGCGGGGGAAATTTCTACGCCTTGGGATGTTAGCGTTACAAGTTCGCCCGCCAAATGTTCAAGGTCTATTACCATGCCTGCACCCATTACGTTTACGGTATTTTCACGCAGAATTCCCGATGGAAGCAGATTCAAAATAAATTTGCCCTTGTCGTTGATTACCGTGTGACCTGCATTGTTGCCGCCCTGGTAGCGGCAAATCACGTCATAACCTGCCGACAGCAAATCCACCATACGCCCCTTGCCCTCGTCGCCCCAGTTTATGCCCACAACGGCAGTTAGTTCCGACTTTGCAGAATGTCCCATTAGCATGATATTTCCACCTCCATGCCTAAGTTTTCGCAGTTTGCATCAAGAATTTCTGTGATGGTTTGTAAAAATTCTTCTGTTTGTTCTTTTGCCCTGCCTATAAATTGCTCGGCATTCATGATTTTTGAAAGTTCGTCTGCGGTTAGGTTAAAGGCTTTATCGGACAAAATGAGTTTTAGCAAATCGTTTTCGCCACCGTGCAGCTTGATTTTTTCCATCGCCGCCATCGAATGCACTCGGATTCTTTCGTGAAGTTCCTGCCTGTTTCCGCCATTTTTTACACAGTACATGAGAATATTTTCCGTTGCCATAAAGGGCAGTTCTTCTGCCAAATGTTTTTCGATTATTTTCGGATAAACGGTTGCGCCGTTTGCGATGTTAAGCATCAGCGACAAAATTGCATCGGTTGCAAGAAACGCTTCCGGAATGGAGATGCGCTTGTTTGCAGAATCGTCCAAGGTGCGCTCCAGCCATTGCCCGCTTGCTGTAAGGGCAGGGTTTAGAGCATCAACAATCACATATCTGGCAAGGGATGCAATGCGCTCGCTTCGCATGGGGTTGCGCTTGTACGCCATCGCACTTGAACCAATTTGCCCGGATTCAAAGGGCTCGTCAATTTCTTTCATGTGCGCCATCAGTCGCATATCGTTCGAAAACTTGTATGCACTTTGGGCTATTCCCGATAGCGCAGACAATGTGTAGTAATCAATTTTGCGTGAATATGTTTGCCCGCTTACAGGGTACACGCCGCCAAAATCCATTTTTGCGGCGATTTTTTTTTCAAGTTCTTCTACCTTTTCGTGGCTACCATCGAACAGGGCAAGGAAACTGGCACCCGTCCCCGTTGTGCCTTTACACCCGAGAAGTTTCAAACGGTCAAGTGCAAATTGGATGTATTCCAAATCGAAAAGCAAGTCTTGAATCCATAGCGTTGCACGTTTGCCAAGGGTTGTGGGTTGTGCCGCCTGAAAATGCGTGTATGCCAAACACGGCAAATCTTTGTGCGTTTGTGCAAAATTGCGCAACTTTGCAATTACGTTTACAAGCAACTTTTTCACAAGGAGAAGCGCAGTGCGTTGTTGGATGATGTCTGTGTTATCGCCAACGTAGCAAGATGTTGCGCCAAGGTGGATAATTGGTGCGGCTTGCGGACACTGCGTGCCATACGCCTTGATATGTGCCATAACATCGTGTCGTGTTTCACGCTCGAAAGCCGCCGCCGTTTCGTAGTTTATGTTATCAATGTGTGTGCGCATTTCGTTTATTTGCGTATCGGAAATATCAAGCCCAAGTTCCTGCTGGCTTTCTGCAAGGGCAACCCATAATTTGCGCCACAAAGAAAATTTATTGTCATCTGAAAAAATGAACTGCATTTCGGTGCTTGCGTAGCGTTTGCATAATGGATTTTCATACTTATTTTGCATTAGGCACCCTCCCTGCGTTGCTGTTTTGGGTTAGATTGCAAAGCCTGTTTAGCACTTCGTTGTAGCCACTTATTACATCGCCCAGGTTTTGCCTAAAGCGGTCTTTGTCAAGTTTTTCGCCCGTTTTTGCATCCCACAGGCGGCAAGAATCCGGTGAAATTTCATCGCACAAGATGAGTTTATTTTCATACCGCCCAAACTCCAGTTTGAAATCCGCAAGACGAATTCCCACTTTCCCAAAAAGTCTGCACAGCAAAGTGTTAATTTGCAGAGATTTTTCCGTCATTTCCGAAAGTTCGTCTGATGTTGCAATGCCAAGGGCATTAATTTGGCTTTCGTTTACCATGGGGTCGCCTAATTTGTCGCTTTTTACGCAAAATTCTACAACGGGCGGCTCGAAGTCCATTCCCTCTGCAATGCCGTATTTTTTCACAAATCCGCCTGCCGCCGCATTTCGCACAATCACTTCAACGCCGATAATCTCCGCTTTTTTCACCAGTACAGATGTTTCGTCCAAAACTTCAAGCAAATGCGTTTCAATTCCCCGCTGTGTTAGGTATGCAAAAATTAAGTTGGAAATAGCGGCGCAAACTGCACCTTTGCCCGGCGGCGATTCTTTTTTCTTGCCGTTGAAAGCGGTGATATTGTTGGTGAAGCGTAGCGTAAGGCTGTTTTCGTCTGCGCCCTGCATAACGATTTTAGATTTGCCCTCGTGCAAAACCATTGTCATTCCCCCGCGTGTTTTATGCCTAAAATGCCAAGCTCTTTTTCCGTTAATCCCACACCACGAAGCATAAGGCGGTTTCCTTTTAGGCTTTCGATGGAGTTTATGCCCATGCCGCCCATCATCTCCGTGATTTCGTGTTTCCAGGCATTCATCAAATTTACAAGCCGTTTGTGACCTATTTCCGGGTTAAGACGCTTTGTGAGTTCGGGGATTTGCGTGGCAATGCCCCAGTTGCATTTGCCGGAATGGCAGGTGCGGCACAAGTGGCAACCCATTGCAACCAACGCCCCCG
>Ga0209755_10002109_pt1 | contig 28117 bp, 25 predicted proteins | sample TergutCo191P1_FD_187301 | JGI IMG/M metagenome (GOLD analysis project Ga0209755, IMG submission 187301) | Cornitermes sp. P1 segment gut microbial communities from Petit-Saut dam, French Guiana - Co191P1 (SPAdes) (version 2) | ecosystem: Host-associated > Arthropoda: Insects > Digestive system...
TGCGGAGTCAGATGGGGATAATGTTGCAAGACAGTTTTCTTTTTACCGGAACGATTGCCGACAATATCCGCTACGGCAAGCTGGACGCCACGGACGAGGAGATTCGCAAGGCCGCGCGGCTTATCGGTGCGCATAATTTTATCGAAAAGCTGCCGCAGGGCTACGACACGGAGGTCAGCGAGCGTGGGGGGGGGATCTCCCAGGGTGAACGACAGCTTCTTGCCTTTACCCGCACGCTTATCTCGAACCCCAGGATTCTGATTCTGGACGAGGCGACCAGCAGCATAGACACCGGCACGGAACTTTTGGTGCAGGAAGGCATTCAGACATTGATGAAGGGCAGGACTTCCTTCATTATCGCCCACCGGCTTTCGACGATCCGCAACTGCACGAAGATTATGTACATCGACGACGGCATTATTTCGGAGCAGGGTACGCACGAGGAACTGATGGCACTTAAGGGGCGGTATTACGAGCTTTGCATGGCGCAGTATGCTGAATGAACCAGGGCAGGGGGAAATTCACGGGATGATATCCCAGGGGTTGAACCTGCTTTGCCAACACGACCAGGATGTCGAGGCGATTATCGCGCCACGTCTGGAAAGTATTGTTTCCTTGCTTGGCGCATATGTCCGCGAGATAGAGATCTTCAATCCCACCCTAAGCCTTGTTGGAACCGATGATAGGCAAGAGCTTGTTACCAGGCATATACTCGATTCGCTTAGCCCTCTTAGAATCATAGCGGGCAGACTTGCCGTAGGGGGGCCAACCCCCGTGCAGATCGCCGACGTAGGTTCTGGTGCTGGGCTACCAGGGATTCCTCTCGCCATTGCTTTGCCAGATGTGCAGTTTACCCTTATCGAAAGAAAAGGCCGCAGAGCAGGGTTTCTGCGGAAAACCCTGGAAGAGCTGGGACTTCCCAATGTTTCGGTTGAGGAGCAGGAAATGGAAAAAGTGGAGCCCAGACGTTTTGCACTGGTAACATTCCGAGCTTTTAGGCCCCTGGATCCTAGAATCTACAAAAAATTGGTAAGACTTTGCACAAGTGGCGGGATACTAGCGGCATACAAAGGTCGTCGGACAAAAATTGAGGCGGAAATGGCAGCATTGGAACAAACAATGCCATCTTTGGCAAATCGCTGGGAGATTCTCCCCTGCCCCATTCCCACACTGGACGAAGAACGGCACCTGGTTGTTGTGTCCTCCTAAAAAAATGTCAACGAATGACACAAGCGGAACCCTAATTCCCTTTAAATCCATTCATTGACACAATTTTCAGCATATGGGCCTTTTTCAAAGCCCATATGCATAACAGGCCCCTCCCAGTTGGTTCGGAAAAAGCAAGAACTACTTTGCGCGGGGCTTGCGCGCTCCCTTCGCCGCCGGCTTTGCGGCAGGGGCTTTTTTATCTGCTTTTTCTGTAGCTTTGCGTTTGGCGGCAGGGGCTTCTTTCTTTTTGCCTGCCAGCACCGCTTTGGTTTCCTTCGGCTCGTGGGGTTTTCGTACAAATGTGTACTTGCTGACATCGACAATACCGCTTAGCTCTTTGGTAAGCTCCTTATCGGTGGCGGCCTGTGCCAAATCGTACTTCATCTGCAAATCAAGCCAGTAAGCTGGCTCTTTCTTAAAAAATTTTGCAAGACGAAAAGCCGCCGCAACAGAAATGGGCGATTTGTCAAGAATCAGAAGCCGCACCATCGCATTGCTCATGTTAATAGCTTTTGCGAGCCTATTGCAGTTCAAGTCGTGTTCTTCCAGAAGGCTTTTAATGACGGCTCCTGGAGTTTGAGTGTTCTTTTGCATGCGCACATCCTTATGAGAAAGATTTTAATACAATATAAATGGTGTTCATAAAACTGTCAAGCGGTTTTCGCCTATTTTCATTATTTTTTCAGCTTTTTTTTTGAGAAACAGAACCCAATCGTGATTTTCAAAAAAATTCAGTGCAAGGGTTCTTCAAAATCAATTAGTTTTGAAGAATCCTCACATCTTAACCCGACCACGAAAACTTCTTGAAAGGGTAAGGCGGTCCGTATACTCAAGATCCCCACCAACGGGCAAGCCAGATGCCAGGCGGCTTACCTCAACGGGAAAATCATTTAGCACTTTCTGCAAATATAAGGCCGTGGTATCGCCTTCCAAGGTGGGATTCAGCGCAAGAATCACTTCCCTTACCTCGCCGATACGGGCGATAAGTTTGTCGATGGCAAGATTGCCGGGACCAACCCCCTCCAAGGGCGCGATAAGACCGCCCAGTACATGAAAAACACCATGAAATTCGCGAGATTCTTCTATTATGCGAAGGTCTTGGGCGCGTTCAACCACGCAAATCAGCGAATGATCGCGATTGGGATCGGCACAAACGGGACAGGGATCCGTTTCGGTGAAGCCGCCGCAAACACCGCAACGGTGAATCAGCTCGTGCAGGGAGGCAAGCGAGTCTGCAAGATTGCGGGCATAGCCGCTTCCACCGTCCAAGATGTGATATGCCATTCTGGAAGCACTTTTCTTTCCCACGCCAGGGAGCTTCGACAGCAGCGCGACCAATCTGTCAATGGCATTTGGAGCCTTCACGCAAGCCCCATCATGTTCGCAAGTCCCGGAATACCCATCCCGCCTGCCATCGCACCCAGTTCGCGGGTTATTCCATCGCGTATTTTTTCGTGTCCGTTGGAAAATGCCGCCACGACCAAATCCTGCAACATATCCGTGTCGCCGCCATCGGCAACCTCCGGTGCAATCCGAACGGTAAGCAACTCGAACTTTCCGTTAAGATCGACTTCCACCATTCCGCCTCCGGCGGAACCCGTAGCGGTTATCGCCGCCAGTTTTTCCTGAAAAGACCCCATTTGCTCCTGGATTTTCTGGGCATTCTTCATAAGGTCCAAAGGGTTAAAGTTCATGTTTACCTCTTTTCAATTAATAAGTGTGCCACCAATTACTCTTATCACCCGATCCACTGGTGATTCTTCAACATCCTGCTGGGGAGCTTGGGAGGTGCTTTTGCGCCTCCACACCGGCTCGTCATCATCGTCGTCGTCATCGCCGTTACTCGGTTTTGCCGACCCGTTTTTTTGGGCAAGCATCCGCCGCATCTCATCAAACGGCGACTGCCCCCCCCCAGTAAAACCATCTTTTTCCTGCGCAGGGGGCCTATCACCCCCTACGGCGAAAGGGCCAGATAGCCCGCCTTGAGCGGGAAGCCCGCCTTGGCCGGGAAACCCGCCTTGCCCAAGCATGACAGCGGAACCAGAGTTAAGAACCGACCGCGCCCCCTCCAGTGCCGCCCTTAGCTCATCGGGCGAAACCCATTTATTTAGCCAGGACAATTTGGAAACCGCAGTCTCAAGCTCGAAACGAGGCGACACCGAATACCGAATATCCCGGTAACAGTCAAGCAGGATTTCAAGTGCCTGTTCCAATCGAATCGAATCCAATGTTTCCAAAACCTTTGCGGAAAATTCGCTTGTACTGTAACCTAACAAAGATTCGCGTGTTACGCCGTTTTTGATAAGCAAAAGGCTGCGATAATAACCAGCAAGATCGATGATAAACTGCTCGATAGCAACACCAGCGGCAAGGGCCGAATCGACAAGCATCAACGCCGCCGATGCATCGTTCGCGGCACAGGCTTCGGCAAGCTGGTTGATTTTTTCCAGCCCGGCAAGCCCCAGCTTTTCGCGAATCAACTCCTCGCGGATATGCCCGCCCGAAAAAGACGCAACCTGATCGAAAAGTGTAAAGGCATCCCGCATACTGCCCGTGGATTCCTTCGCGATCCAGAACAGCGCGTTATCCTCGGCCTTGATTCCCATTTCGCCGCATACGTCCTTTAGTATCCCCTGAATCGTTTCGATGGGAATAAGCCTAAAGTTGAACTGTTGACAACGGCTTTTAATCGTGGCCGGAACCTTGTGCAGCTCGGTCGTGGCGAAAATGAAAATGATGTAGGGCGGCGGCTCCTCGATTGTTTTGAGCAAGGCGTTAAAGGCACTGTTGGAAAGCATGTGCACTTCGTCGATGATGTAAATCTTGTATTTCCCGGTCTGCGGGGGGAAAAGCACCTCGTCCTTGATCTGCCGCACGTCATTGACCGATGTATTGGACGCACCGTCTATCTCGATAACGTCCATGCTGGAACCAGAGCGAATCGACTTGCAGTTGTCGCAAATTCCACATGGCCCGCCGGTTTCCCCGGAACCAGACCTCTCACAGTTAAGCGAACGGGCCAGAATACGGGCCGCGCTGGTCTTGCCGCAGCCCCTTGGCCCAGAAAACAGGTAGGCATGGGCTATTTTTCCATTTTGAAGGGAATTTTTCAACGTGGAGACCACGAATTCCTGCCCCGCTAGTTCGTCAAACGTCTTTGGGCGTCGCCTAGTCGCGGTTACTTCATAAACGGAGGATGTTGCGTCTGCCATGGCTCTAGTATAACCGTTTAGGTGGGAAAGAAAAAGTGCCCTGCCAGGAATTCCACGGCGCAACAGGCCTCCACTTACTGTTGCTTCCTTCCGGACCTGGCAGGGTTGGGCGGCGCCTGCTCGCATGGCTCCTGGCAGGACGATTTCAGGGTACAATAATTTCGCGGGAATGGCAAGAGGGAGGCGAGTTAGATTCGATGTTTGGGAGGGATTACCAGCAGAATCACTTGAATATTTTTGCCGTGGCGTTTTCTGCCATAAAAAGTGTTGTCACACCGCTGGTAATCGATGGATGCAACTTTAATTTCAGAAGCTAACAGGAAGTCTGCTCTACGCCTTTTCGCTAAGGCCATATTGCTTGCGAATATGTTCAATGGATTGGTTAACGGAAAGTGTCAGTGATTTGTTTATTATCAAGGAAATATCCTTTACGAAACGGTTCATCAAGGTTTGACTTTTGGGGTTGATCTGCGAGTCTTCTTCCAAAAACAGTTCGAATACTTTTACTTCCAATGCGTCCGCTATTTTTGTCAATGAATCGGGATGTGGCCACTTATTGCCACGTTCAATGTCGCCAATAAAATTTATCGAAATGTTGGCATATTCGGCTAACTCTGCTAAAGACCAGTTACGGCGATTGCGGTAACATCTTACATTTTTTCCAAAAATAGCTCTAAGTTCTTTCCCCTCCATGTGATACCACCTATCAGTTGCTATTCAGAACAATGCTATTGGGTTGTTTTTATTACAAACACCTGTTAGAGTGGAAAGCGAAAACCATAGATAGGGTGTACAGAACAACTCGCCTTTTACACTGACAAAACACATCATTGACGCAAATGGTTTTAAATGCGGGCCATGCCCATCCCGCCTTGTGGCGGAAATTTAAAGGAGGTGCTTCATATGAAAACACGAATCGGATTTTTCGGGAATCCCAACCTGAAACAAAGAACATTGCACTATCGATGCGCGGTTTCCATTTTTGTCGTCGCCTTTGGTGCGCTAATCGGGCTTCCAATGACGGGCTGTGCCACACCAGCACCAGTGATATTAGTGGCACAACCTGTGGAGACCGAAATTTTTCGTGCTCCATGGTCGGCGTATACAATTATTCCCAGCAGAAACTATGTTGTTGTTGGGGCAATTGCATTAAGGCATGTAGGCAACACGACATTCCTTGCCGATCTAATGGAACGGGCAATTGAGATGGAAGGCCACGATCTTATAAATGTCCGCCTAGCCGTAACGTCGGAAGGAAACGTAACCGGCGCAACGGCGGTGGTAATAAGATATACCGAAGAAACAATTGCGGCTGGAAGAAATCCATCATGGGCACCTCTTATTGCACCACGTTTGGCAAATGATGCAGGCGGGGTTTTAATCGGTGATGTTGCGCAAACGGCATGGCCCACGCAGATTATCCGCGTTCCTTGGGCAGCATATACCTTTGTTCCCAGTAAGCACTATGTTGCAGTTGGGGCAATTGTGATAAGGAACGTAAACCGTGCGACACTCCTTGTCGATCTAATGGAACGGGCTATTGAAATTGGGGGCCATGACATTATTAATGTACGCCTCGCCATGGCAGCGGATGGAACAATAACCGTGGCAACGGCAGTAGCAATAATGTATACCGATGAAACAGTGTATGTCGCCGCGCTTCCCCTACCTGAAGTAATAGGTGCGCAGGGCGAGGCGGCAGTTGCTGGGGACGACGGTCCTCTCTCGTTGTTGCCAGGACTTGCAGGGGGAATACCATCTATGTTGCCAAGGCCTCAAAGAACACCAAGGGCACCGAGGGAGGGAAACCGTGTGAATTGGCTTTCAGGTGAGGCAACCTTTCTTGGTGGTGGTATACGCTATGAGCGGGATGTAAATAATGTTTTTTCGGTAGGCGGGAATCTTTTCTATAATTTAAATTTTATCCCCAATTATCTACAATCATTTGGCCTCTCTGGGACCGCTCGCTTCTTCCCTGGAGGCTCTCCTTTTTATATTGAGCTTGGTGCGGGATTTGGCTGGATGGGAATTGATAGGAGAGGAGAAAGATGGGTATCTGGCCGCTGGGAAAGTTACTGGTATTGGCAAAACTACTTTGGATTGATGGTAACCCCAGCTATTGGGGCTAGGCTTGGTGGTCAGACGCGGGGGTTCTTTGTAAACCCATTTGCAAGCCTTCCTGTGGTAATTGGTGCCCCCCCTCAACCTAGAATTGGCGTTGGCCTGGGTGGTGCCTGGTAGATCATTATCGCCAATGCGTTCTTTGTTGGAGAAAGAACGCATTGGTCAAGTTTCCTCTCCAAACACAACGAGTTTTTTTATGGAGAGGAAACAGCGAAATTGACCCTCCTTCATCCTATAGACAACTGTTTTTCCTCGACGAATCGCCCATAAAATAGTACGCTAAAGGCAAGCCATTGTTGGACAAGGCTTCTACCCCAGTTGGAAGCAGAAAATAAATCTTCCAAATTGGAAAGGATTACCAGTAGAATCACTTGAATATTTTTGCCGTGGTGTTTTCTGTCATCGTAAACTTTTTCATTTTCTCAAAGTGAACTCCATGGGTTATGCTCTGGCAACTTGAGATGCCAGTATTTTCTGCCATTCCAATTGCTCGATTTTACTTGAGGCAATGCGTGTGCTTGACAAACTCAAAGAATCAGATCACCTTTTGTCTCGTCTAGTATTTTCGAAGCTTTGCCGACCAACCGCGCCTATACAACAAAACCAATTGCCGGTAAAATCCACACAGGAAGTGCAATATGAAAACATTGTGGCGAATAGCAAAAGAGGCGCTAAGGTACAAGGGTTGGCTGTCGCTGGCGATTTTAGGTACCCTGGCGCTTACGGCGGTAAACCTAATAGCCCCAAGAATAATGGCCCTAATGACAGGCATAGTCGCCAAAGGCATGACCCAGGAAAGTTTCGAAACCGTCCTTTGGATGGCAGGCGGACTGCTGGCCCTGTTCACGGCCCGCATCCTGTTCCGGTTCCTAAGCAGCTACTGTTCGCACAGGGCGGCCTGGCGGCTGGTGCTGGAGTTAAGGATGAAAGCCTACAACGCCATACAGTCGTTTTCGATGGACTACTTCCACAACAAGCAAACGGGCGAACTGCTCAGCCGGGTGATGAACGATGTCGCCACCTTCGAGCTTATCTACGCCCACATAGTGCCAGACATAATCACGAACGTCGTCACGCTGGTCGGTGTGACAATAATTCTCTTTAATATCAATGCTAACCTTGCGCTCATAACATGTATACCAATCCCATTCATACTGTTATCTGGATGGTTTTTCAGCCACAAGGTACGGCCCAACTTCCGCAAGATGCAAAAGGCGCAGGGAGAACTTTCGGCCCAGTTGCAGGACAACTTTTCTGGGATACAGGAGATACAGGCCTTTGGCCGTCAGACCTCCGCGACGGAAAAAGTGTGGCGCAAGGGCGAGGATTTCACCCGCCACATGCTCCGCGCCCTTAAGCTAAACGCCATGTTTCATCCCGGGGTTGAATTCCTTACCGCGATTGGAAGCGTCATTGTCGTCGGCTTCGGCGGGTTTCTGGCCTGGCAGGGGCAGCTTTCGGTTTCCGATATCGTCGGCTTCATGCTTTACCTCGCGTTGTTTTACGCGCCAATCACCGGGATCGCCCACCTTATGGAATCGGTCCAACATTCCCTGGCGGGGGCGGAACGGGTCATCGAGGTTTTGGACGCGCCCCGCAGCATAACCGACCGCCCCAGCGCAAAGCAGATTGGAAAGGCGCAAGGGCGCATCTCGTTCGAAGGCGTGAGCTTTTCCTATGTCGAAGGCGTTCCCGTACTTGACGACGTGTCATTCGACATAAAGCCAGGGCAAATGGCCGCCTTCGTCGGAGCAACCGGCGTTGGCAAAACCACCTTGAGCCAGCTTGTCTCGCGGTTTTACGATCCCACAGGTGGAAAGGTTTGTCTCGATGGGAACGACCTTCGCGACATAACGCTGGAAAGTCTGCGTCAAAATGTTTCAATAGTTTTACAGGACACGTTTTTGTTTAACGGAACTATCGAGGAAAACATCGCATTCGCGAAACCAGATGCCACCTTTGCGGAAATCGAAGCATCGGCGCGCACGGCAAGAATACACGAGGACATAATGCAGATGCCCGACGGTTACCGCACACAAGTGGGGGAGAGAGGGGTCAAGTTATCGGGCGGCCAAAAGCAGCGTATCGCCATTGCCAGGGCGGTGCTTTGCCAAGCTCCAGTGCTTATTCTTGATGAAGCGACCGCATCGGTCGATGTAAAAACCGAGGCGAAGATTCAACAGGCGATTCAGGAAATCGCCGGCACCCGCACGATCATAACCATCGCGCATCGTCTTTCCACGGTTCGCAATGCCGATGTCATTATCGTTTTCGAAAAAGGGCGCATTGTCCAGTCGGGGCCTCATGCGGAGTTGATAGAACAGGATGGGCTGTACAGGCGATTGTGTCAGGTGCAAGAGGGGTAAGGATCAAGAGAACACGGCACGCGAGATATCCGAAATGCGCCAGTTTCCATGTCTGCGAACAAGCGTAACGATATCCACATGACGAAAAGACACCGGCAAAGGGAGTTCCCCGCTTTCTATTGCCAACCGCGCCTCCCTTGCATAGGGTGAACCGCCGAGCATCTGGGCGGGCACCCAGAACTGGTAAGTGACACGGAAATGCAACTCCTCGCCGTCGTACCTTCTTGCCCTTCCACGCTGGGGGGTCGTGTCCCTGCGAAATTCCATCTGCTCGATATGCAGATCGGTAACACCAAAGACCGCAAGCGCGGTTTCGCCCCCCCCCATCTCCTTCCATTGAGCGGCCGAGATAATAAGAGGCGTGGAGCTGAACTCATGGGCCATCCTTACCCTGTTTATGACAAACAAATTGATGACCATGTTTATATCGTTTCTTCCAACCCTGCGAAGCACAATGTTTTCCATAAAGTGATGATCCAGCTCGCCAAAAGCGTTAAAGTAGCTTTCGATAACCTGTATCGGATCCAAGCCCTCGGTAGTTGGCCTTGCGGCACGACTGTTGACTATGGTGGAAATGAAAAAAATCGCAACGACAAGTGCCGCAAGGCTGGCAAGCAAGATACCCGCGTTCCGAATGACAAAACGTTTGGTGTTCACCGATGCGGTCTTGACTTTTAGGAACTGGGCCTTTTCCTTTTCCAGTACCTGCCTGTCCGTTCCCGAAATGGGCAGAATCAGCGAACTTACCGATGCCGTCTGTATGGCTTGCAGTAGTTCGCCAGGCAATGGTTTTCCAATAATCGTTCCGGTTACGGTGTTTCTTTTTACGTTCGGTTCAAGAACCCGCTGTATAAGACCAGCAAGCCGTTCGTCCAAGCCTGGTATGGCAAGGCGGATAGGCAGGAAATTTCCGTCACGCATATCCTGCGGAAGCACAATGTCATCCGTCGCGGGAAATGGTGGGGTTCCGACAAGAACCCTGTACAGCATTGCAGCGGCGGTAAAGGCCGTGCGTTGGTTTGCCCTTGTAGATTCGCTTTTAAACTGATTTTGGGAAGTATAGCGTGTCAGGCTAGACGGCCCTTGCTGGCCGAGGACAAGTTCCGTGCCGCCAAAATCTGGGTGAACATACCATTCGTAGCCGCTGTAAAGGGATTCCGCATCGGCTCTTAGGCAGCGCAGGGCCAGGCTAGGCGGCGCGAAAAAAACCTGGGGCGATTCGCCGTCATCGGCGACAATCGCCGCGCAAGGCCAAAGCGGGACGGAAACCCTGGATTTTTCGTCCAGGGTAAGAATCGCCCGAAGCCATAGGGCGATTGCGGACAATGCCTGGTCCCGCCTGGTGTTATCGTTGACGATCAGATCAAGACGCTCTCCCTTGAACGCGGGGCCCCATACGACCATAGTCTGGTCGACGACCATAGTCTGGTTGGCGAGCATCGCCTGGTTGGCATCGGCGTATTCAATCACACCAGATGCCTTCCAGATTTCTACGGAACCAGCAGCATCATCATCTCCAGGGCGGACAATCAGCCCGTGTTCGGTAACTAGCTGGGCGAGTTTCGCTCGGGCAAAGGCACGGGCATCTAGGCCCGTGTCAAAGCCCAAGACTGTTTCACCCTCCAGCTCGAAAAGAAACCCCTGCCGTCCCATAGTTCCTCGTCGCGTTAGTTGGTCGGCGAGAACAGGAAGCGGAAATACTCCATGTCCGTCGAAAGCATCGCGTTGAACCCAGGCATGGTGACGCGATACGATTCAATCGCTCGCCAGAAGTCAAAGAAGCCCTGGTTGCGCATGTGCGCCTGGGCGAAAATACGGGTAGCCTCGGCATCCGCCGCACCCCTAATCGTTTCCGCCTGTTCGAAGGCAGCCGAAAGAATCTCGCGGCTCTCGTGTTCCGTGCGACCCAACAGGCTAAGCATCTGGCCCTCGCCAGTGGAGCGGAAGAACTGGGCGATCTGCCCGCGCTCGCGGATCATACGCGCATAGACGCTTTGGGTAAGCTCGTCCGTGTAGCGCACCTGCCTGGTTATCACGTCGATAACCTCGATGCCCAGCTCGTTTATGGCAATCGGGCGCACGCGGTTAAGAATGTCGTCGGCAAGTTCGCGGCGGCCCCGTGCGATGGGCTGCTGCTGTGTTTCCGTCTGTATCATCGCGGTAATAATTTCCGCGTCGATGCCATCGCCCAAGCCGAGCATGTCGGCCGGGGCCGCGCCCCGGTATATGATATGATTCGAGTTGCGCACCATCTCCCGCAGGTAGTTTCCAGAAACCACGTTGAAAACCTCGGAATTGATGATTTCGGACAGCCTTAGTTGGGCCGCGTCAATCGTGGTGAGCGCCGTGTAGAACAACAGGGGATTGGTAATCCGCCAGCGGGCGGTAACGTCAACGAAAATGAACTGCATTTCCTGCGTGGGCATACTTCGCGCCTCGCCGTCCCATGTCATGATCCGCGTGGGGTACCTAACGACCTGATCGATGAAAGGGGTCTTCAGGTGAAGGCCAGGCAGTCTGACAATCCGATCTCCTTCGCCAACAACACGCCCGAACCGTACAACTATCGCCTGTTCCCCCTCGTTGACGACGAAAAAGGGGCCAGCTACCACCAAACCCATGAAAATCGCGAAGGCAATGACAAGGCCACTGACAAATTTCTTCATATATACACCCCCTCTCCTACTGCTGTCCGCCGAGATTCAGCATCGGCAGGAAGTTGCGGAGGTTATGGTCCACAAGCACCGTGCCCTCCATGTTGCTGAAAATATATTCCATCATTTCGTAGTACAGCCGCCGCCTGGTTACCGCCGGTGCCGCAAGGTACTCATCCAGAACCGCGTTGAAACGAGCGACCTCGCCACGCGCCCTGTTCACGCGCTCTACCGCGTAACCCTGCGCCACCTGAACCATCTGCTGCGCCTCGCCCCGCGCTCTGGGGATCGCCTCGTTGTACGCCCTCATGCCGTCGCTTATAAGGCGTTCCATGTCCTGAATCGCCATGTTCACGTCCTCGAACGCATGTTGAACACCAGCCGGCGGACCCACGCTCTGAAGTGCCACGCCGATAACGTTGATCCCCAACTCGTAGGCACTAAACCGTTCACTCATAATCCTGTGAGCCTCGGATTCTATGGCACTGCGTTCATGGGTTATTACGTCCATGATCGTCCGATCCCCGACAAGCTCGTTGATTGCCGAGCGTGAAATGTCGCGTATGGTTGGAACACGATCCATCACATTGAATGTCCAGGCCCTTGCATTCGCGATGTTGAACTGGACAATCCATTCCACTTCGACGATGTTTAGATCGCCGGTCAGCATGGTAGCCTCGCCGAAATGCCTGGCCCGCACCGAATTCGCACCAGAACCCAGCATCCTGAACCCGAAGTTTTCGGTCTGGATGGCCCTTATGTTGACGATGTGATGCCTTTCGACGAAGGGAATCTTGAACTGAAGACCAGGCATCCTGGTATCGACATACCTGCCGAAACGGGTAATGACCGCCCGCTCCGCCTGCCCGACAATGAACACGCTAGACGCAAGCAGTATGATTGCGACGATCCCGGCGATTATTAGGGTAAGATTTCTTGGTGTCATATGCTTGCTTACCTTAGCCGGAGTAAAATGCTCCATGAACTTCCTCCTTGGAAACTTTTTGGAAATTTCGCCCGTACAAGACCAAATTTTGCAAGAGCCACGCATAAGTATAGCCTAGTTGGGGAAAACATACAATGAATAAAAGCCCGCAAAGGCCCCAACGTAACGAAATGGCGAAAAATTCAACGCTTCGCTGAAAGTTCCCTTGCATATAACGATAAGCGGTGGTATTATCGACATAGCTACTTTCTTATAGGGAGGAGGCAATTATGGGAAAGCTGATGGGTCTGATTGTTTTCGTAGTCCTAGGGGGATTGTTGAGCGGTTGCGGAACAGTCGCAAGGACACCTCCGCCCGAGGTTCTTGGGACAACACATGTCGTCGTAATGTTCCCTGCCGAAATAGAGCGGCGTATGGGTTGGGATATGGGTAGGGTTACCGATTTTCCCAGAAACGGGGTTTCCGCACCTGGGTATAGATTGTGGATTTGGGATAATGTGCAGTGCCCCACCCATGTAACCGTTGCCCTCTTGCACTTTGGGGCTGTCATGGATTGCGGGTCTGGCACGGTTTTTACCTTGGATGGCCACCGCATCTCTATCGGTGCCGTGGGGCCCACGGAAAGGGAAGTGAACCTTAATTCCTCAAGTCCCATCACCCCTACTAGGGAACGGGAAATTGACGCATATATTGCACGGCATCCCTTGAGAGAATCGGGGTATGTAACCGTGTACGGAAATTCGACCCTGTTGCTTCGCCATCTGACGGTACTTGAACGGGCCGTTGGCAGGCCTGCTAGCATTGGGATAACCGAAGGACAGGCGAATATGTGGCTTGTCTGGGATGATATGTATACCCGTACCCACATAATAGAGACCCTGCTTTCCCGTGGTGCCATGCAAGGCAGCGATTGTTGGCATGTTCTTCTCATGGGCGGTCACCGTATCACGCTTTCCAACACGATTGTCTGCCCTAGGTAGGTAGGAGCCACTCGGACAAAACTGCTACGGTAAGATGCCGATGCAGACGTTCGTCGCACGACCAATCTGACGGGCAGGGCTTGTGAGTCTCCTAGGGTGTTGGGATACTTCTTCGGGCTATGTTATCAATGGGAATGTGCCGCGCGGCCCCAAAGTTTAAGAAACGGATCGATTTCAACCCGAACGCGCTTTAGGAACGAAACCGCAGCGTCGGTGCCAGCCTCCATTTCCGCCTGAGGGGGGCGGCGGTTGCTTGCGGCACAATCGGGAAAATGCGCCCATAGGTAGTCGCACTCGTTAATAAGGGTGTCAAGTGCCCCGTGATCCATGCAGGTTTTTCCGGTAAGCATACCCCTTAGCAACATAAGGCGGTCCTGCTCGACCTGGGCAAAGGCCTTTAGTTCTTCGGCAAGCGTCGCAACCTCGGTTTCGTCATGGTCAGCATGACGGGGCTTGGGTACGGTGCGGCCCGTGGCGGAAAGAATGTCAAAGGCCGTTTCCAGCGTAAGGGCTTTAATGCCAAGGGAAAGGCCGTTGCCGGCAATGTCAAAAAGCTGGGGGGGGCTGCACCCAAATTCGGCGAATTCCCGCTCGAACAGATCCCGGTAGCCATACAGCGCGGGGTTGGAAAAAACCTTTTCCCCGTTTTTGGAGGTAACGGCGGAAACAGTCACTCCAAAAGCGGCATCCGCATTCAAAATACCCGTAAAGCGATTCTGGCGGCGCAATCTGGCCTTGTGTCCAGGGCTGGAACGGGAATGGAACAGATCCAGGGTATACGAAAAATCCAGGCCGGCGGTAATCACCGTCCCAGAGCTAAGTTGCAGGGCAATCGCGACCGCGTTCAGGCCCACAGACCCAAGCGGGGGTAAGGTCTCGGGAAGAAGCCCAGCAGCATCCAGCCTTTTGAAAATGCGCAGTTCCGCCCAGGGCGTGAAAAAAAGGTAGCGTCCACAGGACAAAACATCTCCCGACCTGGGCAGGGCGGAAATATCCATGGCAATAGGAACCTTCCAGTTGGAAAGGCCTATAAAGTCCTCCAGGTTCCAGTGCTGGCTTTCCAGTATAATAGCAAGGTCTGGCATTATCCCCCTGGCTTTTAATGCCGGGAGACAGGTGTCCACGCAGACGATACGAAAGGATCTGCCTTCTGTGCTATGCAAGGCTTTCCCAAAATGGGCCGAAAGGCCGTCGAGCGTTCCGTCCAGCGAGGGGCCAGCCCCCAGCACCAGAACTGGTGTGCGGCCAAAGGAAAGCTCGTCAAGCGATGAACACATGGGCAGAAGGGCAAGATTACGCAGAGCATTGCGAATGTAACGGCGACCCAGTTTGGTCAAAGTCATGGCATTGCTCCATTCCAAGGCCATTTCCTTCTTCAATGCCCGCTCCAATGCTTCGTACATGACAGGGTGCAGTTGCCAGCCACCGTTAAGCCGAACAGTCCGGACAGTGGTGAAAATACGGGGACCCCATTCCCGCCTTATCAACCTACACAGCTCGTCGGCGATGGGGCGGGCTGCGAAACGCAGAAGTGGGTGGTTTTTTAGGGGATCGGGGAAAGTTTCCATGGAAAGGTTAAAAAGCTCAGGCTCGATCTCTATGCATAGCAGCGCAGAATCCTTGGCCTGTGCGATACGGGCAAGCAAACATTCCAGCCCGTAACCGCACAGGGGGGAAGGACATAGGTATAGGGTTCTGTCGGTAATATCAACGGCTTCCGCAATGCGATCTGCCCGCCCAGAGGGGTCCACGCCCGAAAGCAGGGTTTTCCCCTTGTACGAAAACCCCTGGGCGCCAGCCTCGCCCGCGACACCACCACGGGTCATCGATTCTGGTTCGCCCATTTATCCAAAGCCTAGGGCATAAATACACGGAAATACGTTTCCATGAATCTATCGTCAAACCTGGGGCTGTTCATAAAGTGCTGATGCAACATAGTGTCGGTCGTATTCCCAAGCCAGAAGTCGTTATAGTTGGAAGCAATTCTTTCCACGGCGGAATCGTGGGCCTCGGTCTCCTCCGTGGGGAAAAGCACCAGCACGTTGCCACCCTGCACTATGGGCTGGGATGGGCTGTCAAGCGGCGTGGAAAAGGCCACCGTCCAGAAATGCTCGTTCGATGCGGAACCGCCAAGCTCGCCTACGCCATGTACCCCAAGGGTGTCAAAAAGATCGACACTGCCAAAGTTTATCGGAACCGGCCCAAAAGTGCGCCTTTCGATTTCAAGCCCCTCCTGCATTGCGATGGCTTCATCAAAGCCGTATTCGCTCACCAACAGACCAAACGCCTCGGCCTGTCCGATTGCCCAGTCCTCCATTCGCCCACGCGCGAAACTACGCATATAGGCGCGAACACTGCCCATAATAATGGGATCGGATGTATCGGCTTCCTGAACGTTCGCCTCGGCACGGAAGAAAACCCAACCGGCCGCCGTTCTTATAACATCGCTGTATTCGCCCGCTGCAAGGGAAAGGGCAGTGTCAAGCACCGCCGCCTCGGGAATGTCAAGGCTTAGCTCGTGAACCATTCTTCGCCCTATGTCGCCACCCCTGTCCGCGAACATATCCTGCGAGTACATCCTGGCCGCGTCATCGAAGGTGGTCTCGCCGTTCAGGATAGAATTGAGTATCCTACGCGCCTCCCTTTCGTTGCGGCGAATGGTAATCATGGAAAGATGGGCGGAACGGAACAGATCTGGGTTTTCCTGCACGTAAATCTCGTGTTCGGAATCGGGGAAGGCATCCACCGAAAAAACGGCCATCTCGAAACTGCGCTCGGTTGAGGCCATTCTTCCTATGAATTCCCCTTCCGCAGACGGCACAAGAAGCCCTGCCACGTCGGAATGGAAACGGGACCTGATAATATCATCCTGTACCTGTCGCCACAGGCTAAGTCGCCTGGTCTCGTCAAGCTGTCTGTACAGTGCCGGGGAAAAACGTCCGTTGTCCTGGAACATGGGAAGGCCCGCCATCTCGCGATCGACGACCCTTGCAGGCGGCGAATAGCCGGCCCTCTGCATAGTCCTGAGAATGGCGACATGTACCGCGGTGGCCTCGAAGGATTCACGCCATATCTGGTGCTCGACCCAAGGGGAAAGCTCGCCACCCATCCAAGCCTGCCATTGACGAAGCCGCCACTCGTACTGGTTGGCGAAAAAATTGCCCGGCGCAAAGGTAATCGGCTGCCTGTCGTAGTACCCGAAGGTCAGATCGCCATCCAGCATTCCCCCGAAAACGGCCCCTGCGGGCGTTACAAAGACAAAGGCGATAACGACGATGATCAAGATAAAAAACGTCCCGATAAAGACGAAAGGGTTTGACTTAAACCTTTTCGCCATTTCCGATTCACCCTGCGCAGGTTTTTTTTTGCCCTGAGAAGCCACTGGACTCTACCTCCCCCTATTTTAGGTACAAAACGAAGTTCATAGATTTTCCTCCAGTATAACCTTTTGCCAGGATTTGTCCAGTGGGTGGGGTGACAAATTGCGCGACACCCAAGTACAATGTTCAAAAATAATGGAGGAATGCCATGAAATACGGCTTTTTCGATGATGACGCGCGGGAATACGTGATTACTCGCCCAGACACCCCATATCCCTGGATAAACTACCTGGGCTGCGATGATTTTTACGGCCTGCTTTCGAACACATCCGGCGGTTACTGCTTTTACCGCGACGCACGTATGCTGCGCCTGACCCGCTATCGATATAACAACATACCCACCGATTCGGGCGGTCGTTACTTTTACCTGCGCGACGGCAGCGATATATGGACACCCTCCTGGATGCCGATGAAGTCCGATCTTGGACGCTACGAGTGCCGTCACGGGATGGGCTACTCGCGCATATCATCGGAGCGGAACGGCCTGGCCTTCTCGCAGACATCGTTCGTGCCGCTAAAGGATAATTGCGAGATACACAAGATCGTGTTGACCAACGAATCCAAGTCGGAAAAAAGCGTTGACATGTTTTCCTTTATCGAGTTCTGCCTGTGGAACGCCAACGACGACATGACGAATTTTCAGCGGAATTACAGCATAGGCGAGGTCGAGATAGAAGGCGGAGGCTCGCGCATCTTTCACAAGACCGAATACCGGGAACGCCGCAACCATTACGCGGTGTGGGCGGTCAATGTTCCAGTCGCCGGCTTCGATACGGATCGCGAGACCTTTCTGGGGCTGTACAACGGTCTGGATTTTCCGGCAACGGTGTTTGCGGGAAAATCCAACAACTCCGTCGCCTCTGGCTGGGCTCCTATCGGTTCGCATCATGTTAAGGTGCGCTTGCCCCCTGGCGAATCGCGGGATTTTGTTTTCGTGCTTGCCTACTGCGAAAACCCCGATGACCAAAAGTGGGAAAGCCTTGGTGTTGTCAACAAGGCGCCGGCAAACGCGCTGCTAAAGAAATACGGCACCGCCGAAGCTGCGGACAAAGCCCTGGCCGAGTTAAACGCCTACTGGGAAAACCTGCTGGGCCGTTTTACGGTAAGCGCGGATGACAAACGCATGGCGCGAATGGCTGGCGTATGGAACCAGTACCAGTGCATGGTTACGTTCAACATGTCCCGTAGCGCGTCATACTTTGAATCTGGCATTGGGCGCGGCATGGGCTTTCGCGATTCGAATCAGGATTTGCTGGGCTTCGTGCATCTTGTGCCAGAACGCGCCAGGACCAGGATTTTGGACATAGCCTCGACGCAGTTTCCCGACGGCAGCGCGTATCACCAATACCAGCCGCTTACAAAACGTGGCAACAACGAAATCGGATCGGGCTTTAATGACGATCCGTTGTGGCTTATCGGTGGTGTCGCGGCGTATATCAAGGAAACTGGTGATTACAGTATTCTTGACGAAAAAGTTCCCTTCGATAACAACGACGAGATCGCCGACACGCTTTTTGCTCACCTGAAACGTTCCTTCGACTATACGCTTACGCATCTTGGGCCGCACGGCCTGCCGTTGATTGGTCGCGCTGACTGGAACGACTGTCTTAACCTGAACTGTTTTTCCAAAACACCGGGCGAGTCTTTCCAGACCACGGCGAATTTTGAAAGCGGTATTGCGGAATCGGTTTTTATCGCCGCACTGTTTGTGTTCTACGGTCCCGACTATATCGAGATTTGCCGCCGTACTGGGCGCAAGGAGGAAGCCGAACGCGCGGTAAAGGCCGTCGCCGACATGGCCGAGGCCGTCAACCAGCATGGCTGGGACGGGGATTGGTTCCTGCGTGCCTATGACGCACACGGCAAAAAAATCGGCAGCCACGAATGCGAAGACGGGCAGATATTCATCGAGTCCAACGGCTTCGCGGTCATGGCGGGCATAGGGCTCGCGAGCGATGGCCCATATAAGGGGCGTGCGGAAAAGGCGCTTGATTCGGTAAAGGAGCGGCTGGATACCCCCTATGGTATCGTGCTACTTCAACCCGCGTACAAGGAATACCATCTTGAACTTGGCGAGGTTTCGTCCTACCCCCCCGGCTACAAGGAAAATGCCGGCATTTTCTGTCACAACAACCCCTGGGTTACAATCGCCGAAACAATGCTGGGCCGTGGAAGCCGTGCCTTTGAAACATACGCAAAGATATGCCCGGCTTATCGCGAGGATGACAGCACCCTTCGCCGCATGGAGCCGTATGTCTACGCGCAGATGATTGCCGGGAAGGACGCGCAACGTTTTGGCGAGGCGAAAAATTCGTGGCTAACAGGAACTGCCGCCTGGACCTTCGTTAGTATTTCGCAGTATATCCTGGGGGTGCGCCCGGTGTATGACGGTCTGCTTATCGACCCGTGCATTCCGGCGGGCATGAAGGGTTTTTCGGTTACCCGCCACTTCAGGAACGCGGTCTACAGGATTACGGTGGACAACAGCGCGGGCGTGGAAAAGGGTGTCGCATCGGTTACCCTGGATGGGAAGCCGTTGGACGGAGCGGTGCTGCCGGCGTTGGGCGACGGGAAAACACATGAAGTTGTCGTGGTTATGGGTTAAGTGATTAAGTGAACATGCATTCTCAAATGGAATGGGGTGCATGTTCACTTTCCGCTTTAGCTGTGGACGGCATGGCGAATTTCGCTTATGATTGTGGAATGATAGGCTTTCTTCTTAAAAAAACGTTCTTCGACCTGTGGGATAACCTGCTGCGGGTCGTTCTTATCAACCTTGGTTTTCTCATCTCGATTACGATCCCAATCTTTCTGCCAGGGCTTATTCCCATCACACTTGTTTCCATGGTTGTCTTTATCGTGGGGATTCTATGGTGCTTCGTGTACCTTGCCGCTGCCGCTTTTTCGCTAAAGGCCGTGTCGGACTACGGTTCCTTCGGGTTCGCCGACTTTTGGGCCAACCTAAAGGCGGGTTGGAAGACGGGCGTAGCGGCGGGCGTTATCGCCGTTATGCTGTTCCTTATGATCTGGGCGATAATCCCCTTTTACCTGGCCATGGAGTCCATTCTGGGTTTTCTGCTTGCAGCCGTAATTTTTTGGACTTTTCTGCTTGGGCTGGTTTCCTTTCAGTTTTTTTTCGCGGTTCGCGTGCGGCTGGACACCAAACTTAAAAAGGTAATCAAGAAGTGTTTCATCATATTTTTCGACAACCCAGGCTTCGCGGTTTTTTGCCTGCTGCACACCATCGTAACGATGATTCTGTCGGCAATCCTGGCCCTTCTGCTTCCAGGCCCCGCCGGCTCGATCCTCTTTCTTGACGAGGCCCTGCGTCTGCGTCTGCTAAAATACGACTGGCTCGAAGAAAACCCCCAGACCGACCCAAGCGGCCCCAAGCGGCGATACATACCATGGGACGCGATATTAATAGAGGAAAGGGAGAAAACGGGAAGCAGGACGATAAGGAATTTTATCTTCCCCTGGAAGGATTAACGAAAGCGAAAGACAGGTTAAGCCATCCCCTAGATGGCTTAACCTGATTGACTAGCCCCGTCCGAACAGGCCAACCCTTCGTTCCTTGACGGAAGTGGGCTTGACCGCTGCCTTTGCGGCGGGAAACTTCAACACGGCCTCGTGTCCCCTGGCTGGGGAAACTTTAGCTGGCAGTGTTTCGGTGGTTCCAGGAAAGCCAGTGCCAGCAAGGGCGCTAAGCTTCGTAACACAGGAACTCTGCTTTTCCTCGATCATCTCCAATCTTGCCCGAACTAGGGCTTTCATACGTTCCAGTTTCATCCACTCGTTGTAAGCCCCAACCTCTACACCCGCAGGGCCTCCACCGAATTTATAATAGTAGTCCCGCAAAACCAGTGCCTCGTCGTGAGTCAGTAACACTTTGTTTGGATACAGGTATTTAGCCAGGCGTTCAACAATCCTTGTTTCCAGTTTAAGCGCTCCCGCGACATCCTTGATAGATAAGCTCATAATAGCCGCCTCCCAGCGTTCGTTAGTTCAAAGTCAGAATAAACTCGACCTACTTTAATTATTGGCTGTTAAGATGCCGGACTTCAGTGTTTTTTTGAGAAAAGAGGTGGAAATCTATTTTTCAAGCGATTTTCGGTAACATAGGCTTACCTATAAGTCCATCCCTCGCCCAAGACATGCCTTGTAAGCTTTGGCGAGGAATACCACAGGGTGACGGGATCGCCCTGTCTGGTGTTTACCCGCAGGCGAACAAGGCCGCTGGGAAGGTTCCAGGTGCTTGCATAGGAGCGAAGTTCCCTGGTTATCCTGTCGAAAACCGGGGTGGGGCCATAGCGATTCAAAAGCATTTGCTGCAGATCGTTGTAGCAGCGTATGGTCTCGTCCAAGCTGTGGGTAATGAAGTAGTAAACGCCACCCTGCAGCCCGGCTTCGGAAAAATAGGCCAGCATAAAGGCCCTGTAGCCGCTTACCGCGACATTATCCCATATAAGGGAAACAAAACCGTCCATTTCACCTCTGGACATGGGTGGCCCCATTCTGCTTATAACGTCCTCCATGCTGGTTCCCCATGCAAACCCACGAAAGGTAAGTTCCCTGCCATAAGCGTTATCGATGGCATAGAGGGTGCCGAACAGAAGGACGAAAATCGGCAAAAGGTTTTTTATTCGCGACATTTCGTTCATTATCGGCATGAAGCATCGGTCAATTGCAATTTATTACCAATTTTGTTATGTTGGGGAAGGATGCCTGAAAACACACCGCAGCCCGCCGTCGAACGCCGGGTGTATGCCGATTACAACGCCACCACTCCCCTAAGACAGGAAGTCCAAGCGACAATGATAGAGGATCTGGGCATTTATGGGAACGCTTCCAGTATGCACCAATCGGGGCGGATTGCACGCAAGCGGGTGGAAGAAGCCAGGGACATGGTGGAAAAGCTTATTGGGGCGGGGCCAAGGACCGTTGTTTTTACATCCGGCGGCTCGGAATCGAACAACACGCTGTTCCGCACCATGCGCCGTCTTGCCAGCGCCCCAGACAGTTCTTCTTTCGAAGGACGCAACGAGTTTATCACCACGGCGATAGAGCATCCCTGCGTGCTTAACGCGGCCAAATACCTGCAAAGCATGGGCTTGAAGGTAACCTTCCTACCGGTTGACCGCCACGGGAAAGTGGATATCGACGCGCTTAAGGGTGCCTTGAGCGAAAAGACCCTTCTTGTTTCGGTCATGATGGCGAACAACGAAATAGGCACGATCCAGGATATAAAGAAAATCGCATCGCTGACAAAGACGGCTGGGGCCTGGATGCATACCGACGCGGTGCAGGCGTTGGGCAAGATTCCCGTTGACGTTGACGATCTGGGCGTAGATTACCTGACTATTTCGGCGCACAAGATCTACGGGCCCAAAGGGGTTGGTGCGCTTTACGTGCGAAAGAGATCCCCGCTGTTCCCGCTGATTATGGGGGGGCACCAGGAGGAAGGACTTCGCGCGGGAACCTACAACAACCTGGGCATTTTCGGCTTCGGTATTGCGGCGAAGATTGCGCTGGTCGAGGTGGAAAGGTACGGCGCGGAAATGGCCCCGCTACGGGATCGCCTGCGGGACGGCCTTGCAAAGGCGATTCCCGAAATGAAAATAAACGGCCATCCCGACGACGTTCTACCGAACACCCTTAACGTCTCGTTCCCTGGCGCGGAGGGCGAGGCGATACTCCTTTCCATGGACATGACCGGCATCGAAGCGTCAACCGGGTCGGCCTGTGCCTCTGGAAGTCTGGAACCGTCCCAGGTGCTTATGGCGACGGGGCTTGGACCCGAGCTTTCCCACGGGTCGATTCGATTTAGTCTGGGATGGGGTATCGGCGTGGACGACATTGACTATATCATCGAGAAACTGCCGCCGATAGTTGCCCGACTGCGGGCAATATCTTCGGTGAATTCCACTGCGGGGGGTAATTATGTCTGATTGGCTTTATTCGGAAACGGTAAGGGATCATTTTACCAATCCACGGAATGTGTTAATGGAAGATGAGTCGGTTTTCGCCGCCAACGCCAGGGGGCAAACTGGGAACATAAAGTGCGGAGATCAGATGCTTATGCTTCTGAAAATCGACAACGACGTGATAACCGACGTGCGCTGGAAAACCTACGGCTGCGCCAGCGCCATAGCCTCTACCAGTATGCTTTCGGAAATGGTAAAGGGCATGACGATAGAGGATGCCTACAAGCTGCGACCAGAGGACCTGGTGGAAAAGCTGGGCGGGCTGCCGGAGTATAAGATCCACTGTTCGGTGTTGGGTGACAAGGCCCTTCGCGCCGCCATTGACAGCCACCTTGCCCAAACCGGCAGGGCGGGGATGCTGAAGGAGACCGCCGTTGAGGTTTGCCATTGCCTGGGCATTACGGACAAGGATATAGAGAACGCCTTTCAAAACGGCGCGAAAAGCTGGGAGGCCCTGCAACAGGCCACGAAGATTGGTACGGTGTGCGGCAATTGCAAGACCAATGCGAAGGAGATTCTGCACGGGTTGGAGCATATTTACGGAAATTAATTACACCACTGGATTTTTTCCCGAAGATAGCCGAAAATATACCAGGAAAGCGATATGAAACGAGAAATTACCCCCACGCAAAAACACCCAAAAGGATTGTTGGTCGTGTACCGCATTGCCGTCATGCTGGTTCTTATACTGCTAGGAGTGCTGGCAGTCGGAAGCCTCTATGCCTTCGTGCGCCCTCCCAATTCGGGGCCCCTGTTCTACATTGGCAGACAGGACCACGGAACCAGCTTTAACAACTGGACGGATGATACCCCCGTCAGCATTTTTTCCGGCATAGGCAGGTTAAGGATACCGCTCGCGGGGCAGTCGGCAGCCACCGTTGTCCTGTCGATCAGCTTCCCCTACCCCGCCGACGATCAGTCTTTTGCCGAAGAACTTGCGACCCGCGTCGGGGATTTCCGTTCGATAGCAACCGAGTACTTCACCGCCCTTCGCAGGGAGGATGTCGCAAGACTGGACGAAGCCATGACAAAAAACGAAATCCTTGCGCGTTACAACGCGCTGCTGCGGCTGGGCAGAATCCGCGAACTATATTTCACAGACCTCATAATAATCGACTGACCCTTCGGGGCATGGCGGTCCAGGCAAGCGCAACCATTTCGCGCTTGCCGTGTCACATAGAATGGACAGACGACGGAGAACGCCGTATACTTTGAGCCAACTAACGCCCCAAGGAGACGTGTAATGGAGCCAATCTCATCCGCAGCGGCCCAGGTAATTATCGCGGTAATTCCGATTGTGGGAATAACGATGGGGGCAGTGGTGGTTTTCTTTTACCTCCTCTGGGCCCACATACGGCGAACCCTGCTAATCAAAGCTGGACAGTACAGCCCCCCCAATTTCGACCTTTTCTCGTTCAGTCTGCTGGCGGGGTTGCTTTTAACCAGCGTGGGGCTTTCACTGACCGTGTTTCTGGCAATCATGACGGGCCTAACTTACGGACTTTTGGGCGGAATAATCCCCCTGTCTATGGGAGCCGGGCTTCTGGCCTATCACGTCATCAAACGTGTTGACAGGACCAAATGAGCCATGAGGAAGACCGGCTTATAGTCGATCAGATTCTGTCCGGACAGAAGGATCTGTTCAGGCTTTTGGTTCGGCGCTATGAGAGATCCGTTTATGGAATGGGTATGGGTTTCTTTCGCAACGCCGAGGACACCCGCGATTTTGCCCAGGAAGTTTTTCTAAAGGTGTACCGGAATCTTTCGGCCTTCGAGGGGCGCTCGCGTTTTTCGACATGGCTGTACAAGATCGCCTACAACACGGCGCTGAACGGTATAAACCGCAGAAAGGAGTACCGCAGCCTTGCGGAAGGAAGCGAGGAAATCGAGGCGAGCGGCGACGACACGCCGGAGCAGATCCTTCTGCGAAAGGCGGCGAAGGAGGCGGTGCTGGCATCGTTGCGGGAGCTTCCGGAGCGTTACCGAATCTGCATCGACATGTTTTTCTTTTATGACCTTTCCTACCAGGAGATCGAGGTGATTACCGGGTTTCCGGTGAACACGATTAAGTCGCATGTGTTCAGGGCGAAGAAACTGCTCCGGGACAAGTTGGAGGACTACGGCACCGCCGCTGGCACCGCCGAAGGAGGAAGGATATGAGCTGCGAGAAAATATTGGACAGGGTCTACGATCAGGAAGACATGTCCCTTTTGAACCGGCTGGGAATCGCCCTGCATCTTTTTCTTTGCCCCGACTGCGCTAGGAAGGTCGAGCGTTTCGAGCTGTGCCGAAAAATCCTGCGCGAGGAATTCCTGCCCCCGTCGCAGAACCTGGAAGGCTCGATCATGGCGGCGATTACCGATCTGGAAAGCGATAAAGCCCCCGAAGCCGAGGGGGCCGCCGTTCCCGGGGGCTTTTCCCTTGGCGGATGGGTCGTCGCCGGCCTGGTGCTGCTTGTTTCGCTCACGACGATTTTCTTCGGCATGGAGTTCAACAACGTGGCCCTTGCCGCCGGCATGTCGTTCATGATCCCCATCGGCATCACCGTGGGAATCGTTCTTACATGCTACGGCGCCCTTCTTATCGGCAGCCACCTGAAAAAGCTTTCCAAGCGTTTCGGCCTGGAATCCGAATAACGGCTAGTCGCCAAGCTGCGAAAGGGGAATCGCGCCAGGGCTGTCGTTCTGGCCCTCGGTACGGGCGAATTCCTCCAGCAGATCCCTGCCCTTGCGGGACAGTTTTTCGGGCACGCGCACCATCAGCTTAATGTACAGGTTTCCGCGGTGGCCCCCCTGGGGAACGCCCTCGTCGCGGATGCGTAGCATTTTGCCGTTCTGGGTCCCGGCGGATACCTTTACCTTTATCGTCTTGCCGTCCAGGGTGCTTACGTGTATGTCCGCGCCCAGCGCCGCCTGGGTTACCGAGATGGGAACCGCGCAGTACAGGTCGGAATCCTGCCTTTCAAAATACTCGTGCGGCTTTACCCTGGTAACGACGTACAGATCGCCAGGCGGTCCGCCGTTGGGGCCGGCGTCGCCCTGCCTGGGAACCACCAGGTGCTTGCCGTTCTCGACCCCGGGCGGAATCGTCACCATAAGCTTCTGTCGTTTTTTCTGGGTGCCCGATCCGCCGCATTCCAGGCAGGGTTTCTCGATTATCGAACCCTGGCCGCCGCAGGTATGACAGGTGGAAGCCAGCGAGAAAAAACCCTGGCTGTGCCTTACCTGCCCGGAACCGCCGCAGGTGGGGCAGGTTTTCCTGCCCATGCCGTTCGCCGCCCCGGATCCCTTGCAACCGGTGCAGGTCTCGTTGTGGGTAAACTGGACCTCGACCTTGGTACCGAAAACCGCTTCCTTGAATGGTATCTCAACGTCGTAGCGAAGGTTCGCGCCCTGCCTGGGCCCGGCCTGGCCGCCGCGACGGAAGCCGCCGCCGCCGAAACCGCCACCGAAGATGCTCTCGAAAAAACTGCCGATATCGCCGCCGCCGAAAATATCCTCGAAACCCCGAAAATTGCTCCAGTCCTGCTGGCCGCCACCCATCCCGTCAACGCCGGCATGGCCGAACTGGTCGTATGCGGCCTTTTTCTTGTCGTCCGAAAGCACGTCATAGGCTTCCGCGGCTTCCTTAAAGCGGTCCTCCGCTTCCTTATCGCCAGGGTTCTTGTCGGGGTGGTACTGTAGGGCCAGCTTGCGGTAGACCTTTTTTATCTCGTCCTTCGAGGCGTTCTTCTGAACGCCCAGAACCTCGTAGTAATCGCGTTTCGCCATTGCACATATCCTTCGAAGCGGGGGGCGACGTCGGTCGTCGCCCCGCACGGCTTACTTTTTGTCGTCGTCCACAACCTCGTAGTCAGCGTCCTCGGCGTTCTTGGTGCCGGAACCGCCGTCGGCACCCGCGCTGGCACCTTGGTCGGGCTGCTGCTCGGCACCCGGCTGCGGCTGCTGCGCGGCCTGCTGCTTGTATATCTCCTCGGCAATCTTGAAGGATATCTGCTTCAGCACCTCGGTCTTGTCCTTAATCGCCTGAATGTCGCCGTTCTCCAGGACCCCGCGAAGCTCGGCTATGGCCTCCTCCGCCTTGCCCTTGTCCTCGGCGTTCACCTTGTCGCCCAGCTCCTTGATGTTCTTCTCGGTGCTGTAGATCATGCTGTCGGCCTCGTTGCGAACCTCGGCCTTTTCCTTCTCCTTGCGGTCCTCCTCGGCGTGAAGCTCCGCCTCCTTCACCATGCGGTCGATGTCGCCGTCGCTGAGGCCGCTGGAACTTTCGATGCGAATCTTCTGTTCCTTGCCCGTGCCGAGATCCTTCGCGCTGACGTGGACTATGCCGTTCGCGTCGATGTCGAAGGTAACCTCGATCTGGGGAACGCCCCTGGGCGCGGGCGGAATGCCCACAAGGTCGAAACGCCCGAGTATCCGGTTCTGGGTGGCCATCTCCCGCTCGCCCTGCAAGACCTGAATGGAAACGGCGGTCTGCCCGTCGGCGGCGGTGGAGAAAATCTGGCTCTTCTTCGTGGGGATCGTGGTGTTGCGGGTGATAAGCTTGGTCATAACGCCGCCCAGGGTCTCGATGCCCAGCGAGAGCGGGGTCACGTCCAGGAGCAGCACGTCCTTAACGTCGCCGCCCAGGATGCCGGCCTGAATCGCCGCGCCGACCGCGACGGCCTCGTCCGGGTTCACGCCCTTGTTCGGCTCCTTCTTGAACAGGTCCTTGACGATCTGCTGTACGGCCGGGATCCTGGTGGAACCGCCGACAAGGATAACCTCGTCAATCTGGTCGGCGGTAAGGCCCGCGTCCTTCAGCGCCTTCAGACAGGGATCCTTGGAACGTTCCAGCAGGTCGGAAACCATCTGCTCGAACTTCGCCCTGGAAAGGGACTTCTGCAGATGCTTGGGACCGCCCTGGTCGGCGGTTATAAAGGGAAGATTGATCTCGGTGGTCTGCATCGCCGAAAGCTCGATCTTCGCCTTCTCGGAAGCCTCGCGCAGACGTTGCAGGGCCATCCTGTCCTGGCCCAGGTCTATGCCGGTGTCGTTCTTGAACTCGGCTATCAGCCATTCCAGGATTTTAAGGTCGAAGTCGTCGCCGCCAAGATGGGTGTCGCCGTTGGTCGATTTCACCTCGAAAACGCCGTCGCCCAGCTCCAGGATGGAAACGTCGAAGGTGCCGCCGCCCAGGTCGTACACGGCGATGGTCCTTTCCTTTTTCTGTTCCTTGTTGAAACCGAAGGCCAGGGAGGCGGCCGTCGGCTCGTTTATGATG
>Ga0209755_10002110_pt1 | contig 28109 bp, 19 predicted proteins | sample TergutCo191P1_FD_187301 | JGI IMG/M metagenome (GOLD analysis project Ga0209755, IMG submission 187301) | Cornitermes sp. P1 segment gut microbial communities from Petit-Saut dam, French Guiana - Co191P1 (SPAdes) (version 2) | ecosystem: Host-associated > Arthropoda: Insects > Digestive system...
TTTACAGTGTCGGGAACTGCCGTAATTGATACCCTCACCCTTAATTTTGCGGCCGGCACTCCTGACACGTATGCCTTTGTTACCGTCGGGCCGGGCTGGACCGGAAACATTGGCAATCTCAGTCTGAGGAATGGTGTGACGGATATAAGCCTTGTCGTCTCCCGATGGACAAGCGCGTCAAGGGTAGTGCAAGCGGCGGAGAATCACCAGCTTACGCTCGCCGAGGCGGGAAGAATCGGGAACGTCTCCAGACGCTTTATCGGCACTTTGGATACCGTAACGCAAGACTTCGCCGCCGCCCACGAGATTGTCATCGAGGACGGCGGAACTATCGGAGCGTTGAGACCGACAGACAATTAGCGGCAAGCCGGCGAACAACCATCCGTGCGCAACGGTGTCAGTCATGAACAACGGTGTCAGTCATCGAAAAGCCATAGCGTAGGTGCATATCGGGGTACACTAGATATGGTGTACCCCCTCCCCCTCGGGGGAGAGTGACATGCGGTAACAGACACCACTTTAAGCCCATGCCGACCCGTCATCCCCAGGCTTGCCGGAACCCGTTCCGGGCACCCCTGGAGTGTGCGAGCAAAGGCCTTGCACCAAAGGCTCTGCGGAACGGAGGCGCATGGAATATGCGGCTCATAGGTGGCGTGGGGTTTCCTGCGCAAGCCACTTGACGCAGACGGTTTCTTGGCTTACCCTTGAACTCATGGACAAGGTTGCCGAACAACTTGGAGGGATACGCAAGGCTTTTGAAAATCAGAACGAGATGATGCAATGTATGCTTAATCTCATGGACAAGCCCAAAAACAAGTTCTATAGCGCTATCGAGGTAGTCGTGCTTATAGTTGGCGCACTTGGCATTCTTCACACCGCCGATGTCATACGGCGTTGGCTTACAGGGGGTTGATATGCTGTTTCAGCTTATAGTTTCCGTGGCTATTACGATTCTCGCTTTCACTGCGTACTTCATGCTCCGTAGGATGCGTAAAAACCAGTAAACGTGGAAAACGCCTTGGTGACAGACGCTGCTTTGGGGAAACCCAAAAGCGGTGCCGGTCACCGAAAGAGTGGTCAGTGCCAGTGGTTAGACGAAGAGGCCCGTGGCAGATTTGACGTGAACGCCGGAGTGTCAGACACCGAGTTCGTCCGGCGCAGGTGTAGCCCAACGGGGAGAAGTCCCAGACGGCTGTTTCCAAAGCCAGATCCCCGAGATCGACCCGGCAGACACTTTCTTGCCCGGCTGTGGTGTTACATGGACACGGCAATCCGTTCGCGCACCATGTCGCCGATTATCTCGGTAGGGGTTTTTTGGGTCGCGAGCGCCATCGTCAGAAGGTAATCCTCCGAAACGCGATCCAGGGCAACCATGCGGAAACCCTGGCGCGTGGTGATTCCGCCCTTGGTCTGGCTGACCTTGGGCAGGTTTTTTGTGAAATATTCGTCCAGCGCGTCCGCTTCTTCTTCGGTCATGTCATTCATATATTCCTCCGTGTGGCAGCAGTACAAGCAGTTCCTTCCTGCATCTCATGGCATGGAACACGCTCGCCGTGTTTTCGCCAAGATCGCTGTAGATTACTTCAATCAGGTTGCCTTTCGTATTGTACCGAATGTGAACCGGGGACGCAACGGTGCCAGATGCTGGTTCTTGCCGATCGTTACAGCCAACGATGTCAGTCATCAAAAACCATAGCGTAGGAATGGAAGCAGTTCTTTTGGCGCACTCATTGTCGGAGTCCCATTATAATCATAGGCCTCGTGGCGGAGTGTCAGGTAAAAAAAACGCGCAAAAAACCGGGAGGGAAATAGCCCCGCTCAAAGCACCGCCGACGCGTTCGATGCCCTCCGCTCAAACCCTAGTCCCGCCCCGCGATTCCCGGTATACTGAAAACGGAATCGGTGTTTCCGCTGGGCGACGGGCCCTGGAAGGCGGAAAGCCGGGGGCTAAAGTGGCCGCTGGACGGGGTGCGCTGGAAACGCGGGCTGTACGGGTTTGGAAATGTCACGCTGGGACGGGAAACCGGGATACGTGCCCTTCGCGGGCGTTTCATGATAGTCTTGGAGAGGGTATGTCGGCAACAATAATAGACGGAAAAGCGATCGCGAAGGGGATTCGCGAAGGGGTAAAACGGCGGGCGGCGCGGCTCAGGGAAAAAAACGCCGCGGTTCCCTGCCTGGCGGTGATTCTGGTGGGGGACGATCCCGCCAGCCTTTCCTACGTAACCGCGAAGGAAAAGGCGCTTGCGGAGGCCGGAATGGAGAGCAGGGATTTTCGCCTTCCGGCCGACACAACGGAGGCGGAACTGCTCGCCCTGATTTGCAGACTCAACGGGGACGAAAAAGTCCACGGGATTCTGGTGCAGCTTCCGCTTCCGGCGCACGTCAGCGAGGAGCGGGTAATCGTGGCAATCGACCCGGCCAAGGACGTGGACGGGTTCCACCCCGTTTCCGTGGGTAACATGGTTCTGGGCCGGAGCGGTTTTCTGCCCTGCACGCCCCACGGCATAATGGTTCTGCTGCGGGAGCTTGCCGTTCCGGTATCCGGAGCGCACGCGGTGGTCGTGGGCAGGTCGAACATAGTGGGAAAACCCGCGGCCTGCCTTCTGGCGCGGCGGGACGCGAACGCCACCGTAACGGTCTGCCACACCGGAACGAAAAACCTTGCCGAGCACACCCTGCGGGCGGACGTTCTGATTGCCGCGGTGGGAAAACCGGGGATAATCGGCGCGGACATGATAAAACCGGGGGCGGTTGTTATAGACGTGGGGGTGAACCGGGTTCCGGATTCCTCCGCGAAAAACGGCTACAGGCTTTGCGGCGACGTGGACTTTGCCGGCGCGGAAAAAAAGGCCGGCTATTTGACGCCGGTTCCGGGCGGGGTAGGCCCCATGACCATCGCCATGCTGATGGAAAACGTTGTTCTGGCCGCCGAGCGGGCCGGGGAAGGAGGCGCGACATGAGCGGGTTCAAACCGGAGGACGCGTATCCTCCGCAGACGTCGATTCTGGACACGTACCGCAGGAACGCGATACAGTGTTTCGCTGGCGGTCTGCTTCTGATTGCCGTTCTGCTTTTTTCCAAGGCCGTTCCCGCTCTGATGATCGTCGCCGGGGGTATCGCCTGCGCGACCGGCGCGGGGTGGTTTCTGGCGAACAACCCCGTAAACAGAAAAACCGGCGTGTTTATTTTCGTGCTGGGGGTATTCATGATACTGTCCAGACTGCCGCCGCCGCTTCTGCGCGGCGGGATTCCGGTTCTGCTCAGCATTCTTGCCATGTGGCTTCTGGTTACCGGGGTCAGGAACGTCATAATGTACTTCATTTCCCAGGGCAAGCGCTTCCGATGACCTACTTTTTCGAGACCTACGGCTGCCAGATGAACAGCGCCGAATCGGCGGCGCTGCTTTTGGTCTGCCGCGAAAAGGGCTGGGAAGCCGCCGAGGACGGGGAAAACGCCGACCTGGTGCTGATCAACACCTGCTCGGTGAGGAACACCGCCGAGCGGCGGGCCCTGGGGCGAATAGCGCTGTACGCGGCCCTCAAGAAAAAACGCCCGGCGCGGCCCTTCGCCCTGGTGGTGGCCGGCTGCATGGCCCAGCGGGCGGGGGAAAAACTGCGGGAAAAACACCCGGCGGTGGACTACGTAATGGGCACCGCCGCCCGTTCCCTGTTCCCGCTGATTCTGGACGCGGTGGAAAACGCCGCCGCCGGCGAAAACCGGGGCTTTCCGGAAGTCGCCCTTGACGAAACCGGGGCCGCCCCGGAGTTCGCCTTTTCAGGATCGCATCTGGAGGAGGGCCGGTTTCGAAGTTTCGTCCCGGTCATGCACGGCTGCGACGGCTTCTGCTCGTACTGCGTCGTCCCCTACGTGCGCGGCCGCGAGGTTTCCAGGGATCCGGCGATGATCGCCCGGGAAATCCGGCTGGTGGGCGAGCGCGGCGTCCGGGAGGTTACCCTGCTGGGGCAAAACGTGAACGCCTACAACTGGAACGGCGGCGAACTGGACTTCGCCGGTCTTTTGCGCACGGTGGCCGGGGAGGCGGAAAAAAGCGGCGTTAAGTGGCTGCGGTTCCTTTCCGCCAACCCAAAGGACTTTTCGTCGGAAACCGTCCGCGCCATGGCGGAACACGGCGTTTTCTGCCGGCACCTGCACCTGTGCGTTCAGCACGGCTCGGACCGGATTCTGGCGGCGATGAACCGGGGCTACACCCGCGAACGCTACCTGCTTCTGGTGGACGAGATTCGCCGGGCCATGCCCGGAATAAGCCTTTCCACGGACATTCTGGTGGGCTTCCCCGGCGAAACGGAGGAGGACTTTCTGGAGGTTCTTTCGCTTATGGACGAAATCCGGTTCCAGTACGCCTACACGTACCACTTCAACCCCATGGAGGGAACCGCCGCCTGCGGTCTGCCAAACAGGGTGGAGGAACCGGTCAAGCGGGAGCGGCTTTCCAGGGTTATAGCCCTGCAAAAAAAACACACCGCGGCCGTTCTAAAGGAGCGAATCGGCGCGCGCGAAACGGTATTAGTGGAGGGGATTTCCCGGAAAAATGCCGATGAATTAGTAACACGCACGGAAAGGGACGAGACGGTCGTTGCCCCCGGTTCCGCCTCCATGATAGGTTCGTTCGCGGAACTTACCGTCTCCGAACTGCGCGGGAACACGTTCCGCGCGAAGGGTCTTTCCCCGACGGCGTAAGCCGTCCCGGACTGCGCCCCGGTTCCGGAGCGGACGCAAGGAGTTTAGCCTGTTATGCCGTGGCGACTAGTCAAGTTTATTGCCGTTTTCGGGGCGCTGCTTCTGTTCATCATCCTGAACCTGGACAACAGGACGGACATCAGCCTGGGGGTTACGTTCAGAAACGTTCCGGTGTTTCTTATAGTGTTCTGCTCGGTGTTCGCCGGAATGCTGCTGACCGTGCCCTTCATAGTGTCCTTTCTGATGCAGACGCGCAGGGGCGGGCCGCCGAAAAAAACGCCGAAACCGGGCGGCAAAGGCGGGGGCCGGGACAAGCCGGAGGGCGGTTCCGGAGGGCGGTGGGACGGCCCGGTTCCCCCGGATTTCAAGGATTATGGGATTGATTAAAATAAGTGAAACGAGGCGCCGGACGGCGGCGCTGACGGCGGCGGCCCTGCTGGTTTTCGCGGGTGGCGGCCTTTACGCCCGGGCTGCCGGAACCGGCGACGGTTCGGGCGCGGGGCAGCTTGGCCCGGAAATAACGCGGCTGGAGGGGATTCTGGCCGGAAACATTCCGGCGGCGGAAAGGCACGCCGTTCTGGTGCGGCTGGCCCGCCTGCGGCAGCTTTCCGGAAACGTCTCCGTGGCCGCCGACCTTTGGCTCCAGGCCGCCGCGCTGAACCCCGCGGACGATTTCGCGCTGGTTTCCGGCGCCTACGGCCTGGCCGCCGTCGGCGAGTGGGAAAGGGCCCTGGCGACAATCCAGCCGCTTTTGGCTTCAGGGCGGCGCGGCCCCTCCGCGCTTAGGGCGCGGTACCTGGACGCAACGCTCAGGGCGTGGACCGCGTCGGACATCTCCCGGCTTGTCGCGCTTGCGGCGGATCCGGAGGCGGCGGTTATGCGTCCCATAATCTACTACACGCTTTGGTGGACCGAATCCAGGGATCCGGTTTCGTTCGGCGGCAACGCGGAGGTCTGGAGGCGGAGGCTTCTTACGGAGTTCCCGCAAAGCCCGGAGGCCCGCATAGCCGTGCCGGAGGCGAGCGGGGCTTCGCCCGAGTTCAGCGCCATACACAGCCCGCTGTGGCTGCTTCTGCCGGGCGGTTCCGCCGATTCGGTTTTCGCCGAAACGCCGGTTCCGGCGCGACAGCCCGTTCCGGGAACCGCGCCGGTTCCGGTGCCGCCGTCCGGCGCGCCGCTCAGAATCGTGCCTTTGCCGCCGGGATCGTCCGCGCCGGGGTCTCCGGTTCCGGGAACGCCCGTCGGCGGACTTCCAGCACCGGGGCCGACACCTCCGCCCGTAGCGCCGCAACCGCCCGCTCCGGTTCCCGCCGCAACGCACGGTCGCCAGACCGGTCTGTTCAGAAGCGAAACCAACGCCCGCAACCAGGCGGAATCCCTTAGAAACGCCGGCTTCCCGGCGGTGCTGTCCCGCAGGATCGTCAACGGCGCGGAACACTGGGCCGTAGTGGTTCCCGTCTTTGAGAACGCCGAGAGAACGGCCCGCGAACTAAGCGCCGCCGGTTACGACTCCTTTACGGTTAGGCTGGACTGATGGATACCGGCACTCGTCGCGCCGGTATCCGCCAATGTTTCGAGGCGAAACAGATAGCTGTACGGTTCCCTAGATTTCCAAGGTGGGATCGTCCGGCCCCGCGCCGGAGTCGTACTTGTCCAGTATCTTTTTCTGCATCGTCGCACGGAATTCCGGATGTATGGGATGGGCTACATCCTTGTACTCCCCAGTCTTGGTTTTTCGACTGGGCATGGCGATGAAAACTCCCGTTTTGCCTTCAATTACCTTGACGTTGTGCACCACGAAGCACTCGTCGAACGTAACGGTAACATAGGCTTTTAGCTTACCTTCACCAACCACTTTACGAATCCTGATGTCTGTGATCTCCATGCCTCTCTCCTTCACTTTTTTTGTTGGTTTCGCTGATCGTCACACCCCCATCTCAATTTTACCATAGCATTGACCGTCGCGCAAGCAAAAAGTTTCGTAAATGTATGGCCAGCGCTTCAAAAGTGTTTTTTTTGCGACTTTGACCATAGTTTTTTGCGGAAAAACACCAAAACACGTCGAACCGGAACCTGAAAGACCGGCGAAATCCGCCCCCAGTTCCTTCAAATCGTCGATTATCCGCCGATAGGCTCGCCCGGCCCCGTAAAAAGGGGAGCCTTCCCCCTGCGACGTAAAAACCGGAAGAAAATCGTTGACAAAAGACCAGTTCCGGGGCGGCCCGGCGAAGTCCGCGAAGCAGTCGCGCGTCCCCGGTTCCCCGGAAGCGGCGAACAACCCGCCTCCGGTTTCCGCCCGGCGGTATTCGTCCAGCAGACGGTACGCCTCGGCGGTGTCCGCGCAAAAACCGGGATTGACCAAAAGCACCGGAAGCTCCGCGGTTTCCCTTGGAACCACAACCGCCCGGACGATTTCCCCCCTGCCGCCGACCCTGGCGGCCGGATTGCCGTGAACGAAAAACGGAACGTCGCTGCCAAGCCGCGCCCCGATTTCGGCCAGGGCTTCCACCCCCAAAAGACCGCCGTCCGGCGCGACGCGCCGGCAGTTCGACGCGCCGGCGTTCAAAGCCGGGGCGCTGGACGCGGAGGCGTCAAACGCCAGAACGTTCAACGCCAAAAGCGCAGCCGCCGCGTTTGAGGAGCCGCCGCCCAGACCGCCGCCCACGGGAATGCGCTTTTCAACGGTAATCCTGAGGCTTTCGTCGTAGCCGGTGCGGTTCCTGAAAGCGGAAACCGCCTTTGAAACGATGTTGTTCTCCTGGGGAATGTCCGCGGCCGGTTTCGCCCCGTCCGGAAGCCGCCAGTCCATGCGAACCTCGGTGGCCGCCGCGCCGGTTCCGGACACGGTTTCCAGATACAGGGTGTCGCCAAAGTCCAGGGCCAGAAACAGGCTGTCCACGTCGTGGAACCCGTCCGGCCCGGCCTCGCCGACGCGCAGGTGCAGATTCAGTTTAGCCGGGGCCGAGGCCTTTATTCTTGGCACCGTGAAAGTTTAGCACAAAACGCGGCGTTTTCAAAACGCGGAAGCCGGCGGACGCGACGGAATTCGCGATCTGCCGTAATTTAGCCTTAGAGTTCCAAAACTTCCCGCAGGGCGGCCAGGGTTTTGGACGCGGTGTCAAAGTCGAACTCCTCGACCAGCTTTACCAGCACCGCCGCCTCCGGAACGCCCCTAAGCTCCTCCGCCAGGCCCAGGCAATCCGCGCTGTCCATGGTCAGCGCGCCGGCAAGCTCGTCCAGCAGCTTTTTGGTTTTTTCCCTGTCCGGAACCTTGGCCGGCGGTGCGGCGTCCCCGGATATAGCCGCCTTCGCTCTTGCCAGAACCGGCGCAAACTCGCGTTCCAGAACCGGAATCTGCCCGGCAACCGCCTCTCCTATTTCGCCGCGGCTCAGCAGTTTTTCCAGGTCGCCGGCGGCTTTCGCCAGATCGGTTTCCTTTATGGTGCCCGCCAAGCCTTTGAGCGTGTGCGCCAAGCGGTGCGCGGTTTTTACGTCGCCGGATTCCAGGGCGCTCCCAATGTCGGCAAGCGCGTTTTTTTGACTCCGGGCAAAGTCCGCCCGCAGTTTGTTCGCCACCTCCGGCCTGTCCAGGTATCCGTCTATGCCGGAGTCGGCTGCCGGCCCCCCCCCCCGGTTCGCCGCGCGCGCCGACTCCAGAACCTCCGGCGGCTGCCTGTCCCGGATAAACTTGGTCAGAATCGTGTTCAGGTGCGTCGTCTGGATCGGCTTCGAAATAAAACCGTCGAAACCGTTGCGCATAAACTCTTCCGCCTGGCCGATAAGCGCGTTGGCGGTAAGCGCGACAACGGGTTTCGTGTAGCCGAGTTCGCGAATAATTTTTACGGCCTCCATGCCGTCCATTGTCGGCATCATGTGATCCATGAAAACGATATCGTAGACCTTTCCGGACCGGATTTTCTCCACGGCCTCCTCGCCGCTGCCGCAGGTTTCGATTTGCAGATCGTAGAACAGAAGCAATCCCTGCGCCACGTACAGATTCGCGTCAACGTCGTCCACCACCAGTACGCGACCGTAGGGCATTGACTCCGGCACGAACTTGAAGCGCCTGGCCGCGGATTCGGAGCTCATCTCAAACCGCTGCAGCCGCCGCGCCGCTTCCGCGCCCAGGATTTCAGGGCCCGCCGTTTCCTGCGGAACGTAAACCGCGACCGTGGTACCCCTGCCGACCTCGCTTTCCACCTCCAGCTTGCCGCCCATCATCCGCACCAGGCTGTAAACTATGGGCATGCCAAGTCCGGTGCCGCCTATCAGGCGTTTTTCCCGTTCGTGGAAGCGCGTGTATTCGTCGTACAGGGCCTCTATCTGCTGCGGGCTCATGCCCATGCCGGTGTCGCCGATTTCTATTACCAACGTTACGCGGTTTTCCGGCCCGTCCTTTCGGCAGCGCAGGACCAGTTCCACGTATCCGGCGTCCGTGTACTTGAACGCGTTGGACAGCAGATTGTTTAAAATCTGCTTGAGGCGAAGCTCGTCGCCGATCAGGAACGCCGGTACCTGCTCGTCAACGTTTACCCTAAACTTGATTTTCCTGCTGCCCACGTAAATCAGATGCAGCTGCACCACGTCGCCGATCAGGCTTGCCATCCCGTACCTTCCGTTCACGAGCGACAGCTTTCCGGCCTCTATTTTCGAGAGGTCCAGAATGTCGTTGACAATCCCCAGAAGCGTGCCGGCCGAGCTGTGGATTTTGGCAAAGGCCTCCTCCGTCTGCGGCGTGAGCGCGGGGTTTTGAAGCTGGATTTCCGAAAGGCCCAGAACGGAGGTAAGCGGAGTTCTGATTTCGTGGCTCATCCTGGCCAAAAAGCGGCTTTTCGCGCGGGAGCTTTCCTCGGCAAGTTCGCCGCGCTCGCGTTCCCTCAGCATCTCCTTAACGACGCGCAGGTCGAACAGGTAGGCCGCCACAACGTGCTCGCCCCTGTGGGAAAAACGTATGAGCGCGATGTCGCAGGGAATGGGCTCCCCTGTTCCGGGCTTCCGCAGAATCCACTCGAACCTGTCGGCGCCGGTTTCAAAAACGTTGTCGAAATTTCTCCTCAGCTCGTTAATCCGCTGTTCCTCGACAATCTCCCTGAACTTGGCTATGCCGTTGCCCTTGTCCTTAAAGTCGAACAGCTTCAGCGTTTCGTTGTTGCAGTCTATGGCCTCGAAGTCCTGGTTTATCAGGTAACAGGCCACCGGGGTTCCGTCCAGCATCAGCTTCGCGCGTTCGTCCGCCTCCCGCATTCTTACCATTGTCTGTTTCAACTGGGTAACGTCGTTGGAGTACGTAACGACCACCGTGCTGTTGTTGTACTTCATGCGGACACCCAGAACTTCCATGTAGAGAACGCCGTCGTTCAGGCGCTTTTTTGAAAAATCGAAACGGGCGTATCCTTCGTCGAATATCTTCGTAAGGTTTTGCGTCCAATGTTCCCACGACGGTTTGCCGTTGGGCTGGAATTCCGGCATGCTTTTGCGCAGGTTTTTTATGTACATATCCTTGTTCGTAAACCCGAACGTCTCGAACGCGGTTTTGTTGCACTCGATGCAGTTGAAGTCCCTGTCCCAGTACGCGATAACCAGAGGCGTGGAGTTGAACATAAGCTGAATGCGGTTGCTGATTTCGAGTTCCCGCTGCTGCGCCTCCTTTATTTCCCGCACGTCCCTGTTGCATACCAGAAGCATGTCCTGGCCCATGTATTCGGTGCGGAAACACGAAATTTCCGACGGAACTTCCGTACCGTCCGGTTTTATGTGCATCCATTCAAACACGGAGTGGCCCTTCGAAAATCCTTCCCGCATTAACTCCACGGCCATTTCCATCGACGGACTGCCGTCCGGCTGAAACTCCGGCGAAAATTCAAAAAACCTTTCCATGAATTCCCGCTTGTTGGACAGGCCGAACCTTCTTGCCGCCTCCTCGTTGCATTCGACTATGCGAAAGTCCTTGTCCCAAAAACTCAAAACCAGCGGAACGGAGTCGAATATAAACTGCATCCGTTTGGTGGTTTCCAAATGTTTGTAGGAATCGCGCAGGTCGCGGGCGTGGGCTATAATCAGGTTCCGTTCCTCGACCTTTACGTGTTTGAGATGAACTTCGGTGGGAATGGGCGTGCCGTCAAACTTCTGGTGCATCCACTCAAGACGGGCCTCGCCCGTTTCAAAGGCTTTCCCAAACTCCTTCAGGGCTTTTTCCCTGGAGGGCGTGCCGTCCGGCTGGAACTCCGGAACAAGGTCGAAAAACCGGTCCACGTATTCCCGTTTGTCGGAAAGCCCAAAAAGGGAAACAACTTCGTTGTTGGCTTCCACGACGTTGACGTCTTCGTCGAACAGGGCGCATATAAGGGGAGAGGAATCCAGCATGAGCTGCAGCCGCCGTTTGGCGGCGTCTTCCGCCTCCCTGTATTTTTGCACGTCGCGCAGGTCGCGGGTGTAGGCCACCACGACGTTCCGCCCTTCAAGATTCACCCTTTCCAGAATTTCCTCGGCGGGAATCGGCGTACCGTCCGTGTGCCGATAGACCCACTCGTAACGGTTGCTGCCATCCTCCAGCGTTTTGCGGACTTCCGCCAGCGCCTTTTCCCTGGAAGGCGCGCCGTCGGGCTGGCGTTCCGGGGAAAAGGCGAAGTAGTCGTCCATGAACATCCGCTTGTCCGGAATGCCTAAAAGCCGTTCCGCTTCCCGGTTGACCTCCAGAACGTTGCAGTTTTCGTCGAAAATAAAACACATCAGCGGCGATGATTCCAGAATGGCCTGCATTCTTTGCATCAGCATGCGTTCCTGTTTTTTGGCCTCGTAGAATTCGCGAAGGTCCCTGACAAACGCCAAAACGTGATCCCCGTCCCGGAAATTGACGCGAATCAAGGTTACCTCGGTGGGAATGGGTTCACCGTCCAGCTTTTGGTGCATCCACTCAAAGCGGGCCTTCCCCGTTTCAAAAGCCCAGTTTATGTAAGTTTCCGCCGCTTCCGCAGAAAGCGCGCCGTCCGGCTGAAACTTCGGCGAAAGTTCGAAAAACCTGTCAAGGTATTCCTGCTTGTCCCGCAAGCCGAAAAGTTTCGGAGCCTCCGCGTTGCAGGTCATAATACCGTATTCCCTGTTGCGAAAATTGGAAACCAGCGGCATGTTGTCAAAAATAATTTGCAGTCTTTCCTCGGCGACCTGGCTTTCCACCATGCTTCTTGTAAGGCGCGAAACGAAAAAGATGGTGGTCACAAACAGCGCCAACAAAAACACCGCCAGAGTGACCATAATCAGAACCATGTTTTGCAGAACCGGACCCTGCACCGCCGCCGTCGGAACAACGGCCAGCAAAGTCCAGCGGGCGGCCTCCAGCGGAAAAGCCATAAAGTAAGACGGCCCCAGTTTTGCGTCGTCGAACGACGCGATCCCGCCGCCGTTGCCGATAAACTCCATCAGGCGTTCGCCGTTGGGAAGGTTCCGCAGGTTTTCCGGGCCGTCCGGGGGGGGGACGTAGCCGATGTCCGGGTGGAAGATTATCTCGCCGTTCGGGCCCACCAGAACCAGATAGCCGCCCCCCGCAACGTCGTAACCCTTTATCACTTCCAGGATTGCGTCCAGCCTGATACCCACGGCCACGACCGCCTCCGTACCGCCCAAATCCGGAACCCGTTTCGCCACGGAGGAAACAAGGATGTCCGTAAGGCTGCTTACAAAAGGCAGAACGGTAACGGTTTCCCCCTGAGCCGCGGCAATGCCCGCAACGTACCAGGGGCGCGTCCTTGGATCCCAGTCCGCCTCCGGCCGCCAGCCGCCGCTTACGAAACCGCCGTCCTCGAAGCCTACGTAAATCTCCGCCAAATGTAAGTGTCTTTCCACGAAGCTTTGGGCAACGGGATCCACGCCGAAAAAACCGTCGCCCCGTTCGATTCCCGTCGTCTGCCAGGTTATCGCGAGATGCTCCACGAACATCGCGCCGTCACTAAACCGCGCGTCCATTTTGCCGGCGTGTCTTGTGGTGTTTCGCTGGGTAACGGCCACGACGCTGTCGTGTATAACGCCGTGAATCGCCGTACCCACAATGCCCAGCATGACAACCAGGCCAAGGATTAACAGCGAGGTTATACCCAAAATCAGTTTTCGGGAAAAAGTGAGTACCCGTTTTTTCGGCGTATCCGAATTAAACCGCGTGTCCGGCATGTTACGCGTCCCTTCCTAACATTTATTGAATCCCGATCCGGGAGGATAACGAGCGCACGGCAAACAAACGGGGAGAGGGGGAAAAAACCGGTGTTGAAGGCACGTATCCGCCGCGAAAACACACTCCCCAACCGCCAGAAAACACCGGAACAAACCTCCACACTAAAATTACGAACAAAAACCCCTTTCGAGACGAACCCGCCGCAACCGCCGGCGGTATTAGTAAGCCTACCGGCTTTTAGGGGAAAACGTCAACCGGAGGCTTCTAATCCAGAATTTCGAGTACGGTATGCTTGCCGGTTTTGGCCGTGGCCGCCATAAGGACGGTGCGTATCGCCTTTGCGATACGACCGTGTCTGCCTATAACCTTGCCGATGTCGCCCTCGGACACCCGCAGTTCCAGAACCGTGGATTTTTCGCCTTCCACCTTTCTGACCGCAACCTGCGACGGGTCGTCCACCAGAGACTTTGCTATGTATTCGACCAGTTCCTTTTCCATGCCGATAACCTTACCTTGCGGGAACCTTACGTTACGTGAAGGCCCTTTTTGTTGAATATCTTGCGAACCGTATCGCTGGGGGTCGCACTTTTCGCGAGCCAGGCCTTCACCTTTTCCTCGTCGAAACGGATCTGTCTGTCCTCCGCCTCTATGGGGTGGTAGTACCCCAGTTCGTCGATGGTTTTGCCGTCCCTTGGGCTTCGAGCGTCCATGACCACGATGCGGTAATAGGGACGTTTCTTGCTCCCGAATTTCTTGAGCCTTATTCTGGTACTCATCGTTCCTCCAAAGTATATGCTGCTTCCGAATTCCGGAAAACATTCGCACGCCGTTCCGTCAGATTACAGGAAATCGCGACTTTGGTCAACAGCGGGCCGGCGATTTTCCGCGAAAGGGCAAAGCCGCCGCGCGCGCCCCGCTGCGAAATTTACGCGCCGGATTCGGAAAACAGTCAAGCGTTTTCCGGTTTTTCGCCATATAAAGGGCATGAAACACTTTATTTTTGCGGTTTGGCTGTGCGCGGCGGCTTTGGCGCGGCCGGTTTCGGCTCCGGCGCGGGAGAATCCTTCCGGGGAGGCGCCGTTTGGCCTGAATCTGATTTGGAACGGTTCCCGGGAGGAAAACGGGGCCCTTCACAACAGAGGGGACTTTCGTCTGAACTTTGGCCCTCAGGGGTTGCTTTTGCGGGGGCAGGTTCTGGACCGGCGGTCCCTGAATTTCGAGGCGGACCGGACGTGGATCGACTTTCCGGGCCTCGCGGACGGAATAAACGGTTTTTCGTTTGGCCTGTACCATTCGGCGACCGGCTCCAGGCTGCTGTACGGGACGCTTCAGGAACGGGGGCTGCCCGCCCGGATACGCAGCCCGTGGTCGCGTTCCGTCCCCTACGCGGAAGACCGGCGGGCGACCCTTGCAGACCTCCGAACGGCGGTTTCCGCGACAAGGCTCCCGGAGGCGTACCTGTACCTGTCCACCCCGCGCCTTGCGCTTTTCGGCCCGGCGGAAACAGGTCTTAGGGGTTTCGCCTCGGCGCAGATAACGCCGGGGGAGAATTCGCGGCCGGCGTTTTCCGGCGGACTGGAAGCGTTTGCGGGCGCGAACACCGTTCTGCTGGAAGGGTTTTTCACCGGGACGGAACTCCCTGCGCGGGAACCCGCCGCCTGGTTTGCGGATCCTCCGCCCCTGCCGGACAGGGACTTCCGGCTTGTCGCGGCATCGCTTACGGTTAGCACGCCGTACTTTACGTTAGCCGCTGACTGGGCCCGGTCGCGGACGTTCGCATTCGGCGCGGGCGTTTACGGCAACGTCGCGCTCCGTTTCAGCCCGCCGCTTTCCGGAACGTCGCGGGCCGGGCCCTGGTCGCTGTCCCTGGCGGCGGAGGGCGCGGGGGAGCGCTACGTCGGCAGGGACGGCGCGGTTCCGGGGGAGGGTTTCAGGGCATCCGGAAAAGTCGAGCGGCGGTTTCCGCGCGGCGGCCTGTTCCGGGCGGAAACCGGTCTGCGTTCCGGCGGTTTGGGCCTGCCCTTCCACGGAAGCTCCGCGTCCGTTTTCCACCGTTTTCCAACTCCGGCCTCCGGCTCCGGAACCGGAGGCGTTTCGCTTCGGGTAAGCCGCGCGTCGCTTAACGTCTACAGAAACGCCGCGAACCCGTCGCGCATACGGGACGGCGTTTACGGCACGCTCGCCCTGTCGCTTAACCTTCCGCCCGTGCTTCTGCCGGCGGCGCTGCTTCCGGCCTCCTCCCGCGGGGTAAACGCCGGCAGGCCAAGGGTTTACCCGCTGGGCGCAACCCTTTCGGCCTCGCTGGGGGGCCTGGACTCGGCGGAGAACCCGTCGCCTTACCCTTTTTTCGCTCCGGGCCGGAGTTTCCACTCGGCGGGAATCGGCTGCGAGCTTTCGTGGTCTCCGGGGATTTTTCGGTTCGTAACAAGGTGGTCGTACTCGACGCACGCCGGCGGGGCCGGAACCCTGGAAGCCTCGCTAAGCGTCGCCGTCCGCTTCGGCCGGGGCCGCGTTACCGTCGGAGCGTCTTGGCCGGAATTCCCGGGACGGCCCGGTTACCGCTTCTCGTGGCGGCTGGAAAGGTGAAGTTCGCGGCGGCCCTTGAGAATCCGCCCCGGTTGCGTTACCCTAATGGTATGCGGTTGGCGTTTCTGTTTCCGGTTTTTCTGTCGGCGTTTTCCCCCGGGCTTTTCGCCCTGGGCGATATTCCCGCCGCCCACGGCGAACGGGACGCGGAAGGCGGGGCCCACCTCTGGCGGCAGGCGGTGGGCGGGGTCGTTATTGGGCAGCCCGTAATCCGGGGCCGGACGCTGGCGCTGATAACGGACGGGGGAAGCCTCAGGGCGCATTCCCTTACCGGCGCGCCGCTTTGGAACTTTTCCGCCAGGGGGCGTTTGAGCCCGTTCCTGACCCGTTCGCCGGAGGGCGTTTCGTACGTGGCCAGAACCGGAGGCGTTTTGTTCGCGGTGAACGGTTCCGGGCGCGAACTTTGGCGAACCGACCTTGGCGGCGAGCTTTCCGGCCCGGTCGTTCTGGGCTGGGACGGCAGGGTTTTCGCCGCCGCATCGGGAGAAATCCACGCATACACCGCCACCGGAAACCGTCTGTGGAGGCGCGACCTTGATTTCGCCGTAAGCTCGGGGCCGTGGCCGGACGGGTCCGGCGGAATAGTTCTGGCACTGGAAAACGGCGACGTGCTGCGCGCGGGGCCTTTCGGCGACGTAACCGCCTGGCGGCTGCCCTCCCCCCCGTCGATTCTGGTTCCGGTAACGCGGCCCGGCACTGCAAACCCGTCGCCGGGAAGCCCGGCGATACTCGCCCTGCACGGCAACGGCGACGTTCGCCTGATTGACCCGTCCGGGCCGGACGCGGCGCCGGTTTCGCTGCCGCGCCTGCCCGCCGCGCCGATTGCGGCCGCCAGCAGGGGTTCCAGGGCGGCGGTGGTTCTTTCCGACGGCCAAACCCTTATGCTTTCCTCCGGGGGCGAAGTCCTGTGGAACTCGGACAGCCACATTCTGGTTCACCGGCAGAGGGGCGTCGGAAGCGTCCCCGGCGAAGTCGCGGTGGTTTACGACGACCGGGGCGTGTTCGTGCTTACCTCCGGCGGCGCGACCGGCTTTACCGTCGCCGGCGGAAGGCTCTGGCTTACCACCCTTCGAAACGTGGCCGGCCTTCCGGTTCTGGGCGACGGGGTGCTGTACTCCGGAGGCACAAACTGGATACTTTACGCCTGGGGGCTTCCGGAATGGACGTTGGCCCGCGGGCCGGTTTCGGCCACGGCGAATCCGGAAACCCTGTACGGAACCGGGAATCCGCCGCCGTCCTCCTTTTCCGCCTCGCCGATGCGCTTCAACAACAACATGATAGGCAGGGAGCTTGAGACAGTTCGGCGCGGGATTGACGCCGGAAACGTGGGGGGAAACGAGCTTGAGTGGATTTCCTTTCTGAAGGAAACCGCGGAGGGCGGAACGTGGCCGGGCACTTCACGGTCGAACGCACAGCCGCAGGCGCTGGTAACCCACCGGATTCTGGCCCTGCAGCTTCTGTCCCGCATAGGTTCCGGCGAGAACGTTCCCTGGCTGGTCCGGTTTTTCGTCCGCGAGCCGCACCCCGCCGTCAGGGCGACCGCCGCCACCGCCATAGGCGCGATTGGCTTCGACCCGGAGGGCAGGGCCATGGACGCGTTCGCCGCCGCCGCAAGCCCCGGCGCTTCCGCCCGCAACGAGCAGGTGCTTCTTTCCGTGGTCGCCGCCACCGGAGCGCTCTGCCGGTTTTCCGGCGCGGCGCTGTACGACGCCGGCGTTCGCCTGCTGACGCTGCTTAGTTCCTCGAACCAGCCCACCGCGGTTCAACGCCGGGCGCGGCTTGAACTGGAGAGTCTGCGGCCGCTTTTTTAGCGCGCCGGTTTGGAGCCGCCAAACCAAAAACGCCGTTTTAGCCGACGGATGTCTCCGGCGGAATCGGTTTTTACGCCGCCGGTTGATTTTTGCGAAACCGGTGCGATTTTTCTTGCTTCCCCCGGTCGCGTTTATTATTTTCTGTACCATGAATGCGCGTTGCAGTTGTTCGAAAAAAATCCTTCCATCGGCAGTCAATTTCCCCGCCCCGCACCCCGCTTTTCCCGAAAAATGCCGCCCGCATATTTTTGTCAGGATTTTTACCTCGGGCAAACCGGCATGAAAAGCGCAGTCAAACGGTTCCGGAACTAACGCTGCGATTCAGCGCGGACACGGCCGGGCGGCAAAAAAGCGTCCCGGGCGATTGGCACAAAAACCGCGGAAATTTCCGCGAAGGAGTCTTCATGAAAAAAACGTTCAGACCTTTGGGCATCGTCGGTTTCGTGATCGCCGCCACGGCGATTACGATGATAGCGTGTAACAGTCCGACAAACGACAGGCCGCCGGTAACGGAGCCTACCTTCGGCATCATCCTGAGCGTAACCGGAACGTACGTTTTCCCTTCCCGAGGCGAGGGCTATGAAACGGGCGACATAACCGCGCTGGAAGTAACGGTTACCAACACCGGCAACCAGCCGACCGGAGCGCTGACCGTGGGGTTGACCGGCGACAGCGAGGCTTTTGCGCTGGACACGGTTTCCATACCAAGCATAGCGGTGGGCACAACCGCGCGGTTTTTGGTAAGCCCGGAAGAGGGTCTGCCGGCGGACACTTTTGAGGCCGCCGTAACGGTTTCCGGTTCCTCGGTAACCGCGCGAACGTTTAACGTAACGTTTGTCGTCAACAACCTGATTGACCTGTCCAAACCCGAAATCGAGTCCGTCGCGGACGGGATAGTATACTGGGCGCACACGGCGGGCGCCGGACAGGTAAGCGCTTTCCTGGTGTTCGCCAACGGCACCCCGGTCAGCGCAAATCTGGCCGCCGCCGTGCGGGAGTTTGACCTGATGAACGCCGCCAGTCCGGAACTTGAGATTGGCAACATTTATCAAATAACGGTAAAGGCCGTCGGCGTTGTTGACGTAAGCAACAGCAGTCCGGAAAGCGACCAGAGGGAATTCGTTCTGCCCCTGCCGGCACCCGTAATTACGCTTGAAGCCGGCGTCGTGTCCTGGACCGCGTGGAACGAAAACCTGCCCGTGTTCGGTTTCCGCGTTTACGCCGGCGAAGAGGCCGTTTCCGGCGGGCAGACCGGCGCGAACGCAAGAAGCTTCGACCTGACGGCAACCGACATTGCGGTGGGCGTTCACCAAATAAGCGTACTCGCGCTTGGCCTTCACGAAGACGACAACGACCCCCGGCTGAATTCCGGGCAAAGCAACACGCGGGAGTTCGTCCGGATACTGCCGACTCCGGTAATCAGAATCAATCAGGCCACCGGGGAAGTATCATGGGACGCGATTCCGGAGGCAACCGGAGGTTTCGACATCTACGTGAACAGCATGCACAGGGAAACGGCCGATGCCGGCAGTACAAGCATTGTCCCGAGGGATCTTGAGGACGACGATCAAATAAAAGTGCGCGCCATCCACGCCGCCAACTCCGATCTGAATTCCGACTTGAGCAACACGGTAATTTTCGGCATTGACTTTGAAGTGGTGCCCCTGGTGCTTAGCGGACAGGTCTGGACGCTTGATCTCGCAACCTACGAGGTTGTCGCCGAATTCGCGCCCGGTGCGGAAATCGTGATTCTTGGACGGGGAGGCGCGGGGACAATTTCCGCAAGCGGGCTGTTGAATTTCACAATCGAAGTGCCGTCCGACCTGGGAGACATTGACGACTATTTTTACGGCTTTTCGGCTACTCCCCAAGGCGTAAGGGGCGCTTCCCTGGAAATGTACGCGCAGAATCCGGAAGGCTATATCGGCAAGTTTGGCGACATAGTTATATCGGAGACGGAGGAAGCGTTCTGGTCCGTACTGCATATTTTCGTTACGCAGGCCGTCGAGATTACCGGAGACGGGTTTGAGCCCATCAGCCTTGAGGAGGGCTGGAACACCGTTTACCAATGGAGCAGACTGGACAAAGAGGCGGAGTCCGACGAAACCGTATTTAGCCTTACCACTCCCGAGGGCGTTGACATGAAGTGGATATGGCTGGAAGACAGTCACTCGTGTCACTGCGGAGAAGACATCTGCGAATGCGGTGAGGACTACTGCTGCGGAGGCAATGATTGCGACTGTGCCAACGGGAATCAAGACTCCTGCGGGTGCGGCAACGAAGCTTAACCGATTACCGATTGGCTGTTCGGATAAACGCGCAAACACCGGGGAGCAATGCCGCCTAACGGCATAACCAAAGTTCCCCGGTCAAGGATACCCCCCCTCCCCGGGGGGTATCCTGTTTTTACGAAGACGGTTCCGGCCCGCGCCCCAAAAGCAGCCCCGCAAGTTTTGCCTCTTCCCCCGGGGAAAGCACCCCGGGAAGGATCGCCGGCTGCCAGGAAACCGGAGGAAGCAGAAAACCGGCGGCAAGAAACCGGCGGAACGTCGCCTCCCACGTTTCCCCCGGAAAGGGGGCCCCGGAAAACAGATACACCCCGCGGCGTTGCCACCGCGCGGTTCCGGAGGAGCCGCCCCCAAGCGCCTTCGCAATACGCGGAAACGCCGGGTTGGCCCTGGTCGGCGCGGCGGCCACCAGATCGTGAACGCCCCTTGCGGCAACCGCCAACAGCACCGGCGAAAGAAAATCGCCGGGGGGAAGGCCGCAGGGGGCAAACCCCGGGGCGGCGGCGTTTTTTTTGACGGCAAGCACGCAAAGCCCCAGCGGCAAGGCCGCCGTGGAGCCGCTTCCGGTTTCAACCCCGCGCCATCCCTGAACGCCCGGTACCACGGCTATCAAAACAGGAGGGGCGTTTTCCGGAACGGCAAGCGGGTTTTTGGAATCCAGAAAAGGCCGCCAGAGCGCGGCGGTTCCGTCCGCGACCATAGCCTCCAGCCCCGGGGGGGGGGATGCGTACAGTCTAAAATCCCTGTCGGGAAAAACGCGGGTCAGCGCTTTCAGGTATCGGGTTTCCAGGAAATGGGGGAAAGGGGCATAGAGTCCGCGGCTTGCGGCGTTTTTAAGTTCGCGCAACGCGGAGGGGGGGGTATGCCCCAGTATGGCCGCGCCGCCGTTCTGCCACAAATCCACCAAACGCCGTTTGCTTTTTCCCGCAGCCTCTCCCCGGACGTACAGCCTAAAGTCGCGGGCGCGGAGTACCGCGGGGACCAGACGCAGAAGGGAAAATTCGTTGTCGTTCGGCAAACGCGCGTTCATATATCGTCGCCTATTTTTTCAAACGCCGAACCCTGGTGTTCGCCAAGGAACCGCACTTCCCTTCCGGTCTCAAACCTGACGCGGACGATTGGCCCCACGTCTTCATCGTAATCCCCGGAGTCTTCGGCACGCCGCACCTCGATTACGTGGCCGTAGCCGTGGTCGTCGTGGAAAATTTTCTGCCCGCGCCGCCAGCCGCCAAGCGACTCGTCCGGGATGCCGCTGCCCCCGGTTCCGCCGCCGCCCGCAAAGGCGTTTCCGGTTTTACGCGCAAAACCGCTGCCAAAACGGTATGGCGCGCTGCCGACAACACGCAGACAGTTTTTGTCAATCTCGTGAAGAAACACCGAAGGGTCAAGCGGCATGGTTCTGCCGAACATTCGGCGGGTGGCGCAGGAGGTTAAATACAGTTCGTCCATGGCGCGGGTTGCGCCGACGTAAAACAGACGGCGTTCCTCCTCCAGTTCCTCGCCCTTTTTGTCCTCCCGGGGGAAAACGCCGTGTTCAAGCCCGGTCATGACAACCCTGCGGAATTCAAGGCCCTTGGTGTTGTGAAAGGTAATAAGCGTAACCTTGTCGTCGCCGGAAGACGAACCATCGGCGTCCTGCGGCGCTTTTTCCTCCAGCGAACGATCCAGTTCGACGTGTTCCAAAAATTCCAGCAAACCCTCGGCGGTTCCGGAATACAGGCTTGCGGCGTTGACAAGTTCCTGCAAATTGTTCAGCCTCTGGTTTCCCGTAATTTCGTCCTGCGTCAAATGGTACCCGTCCAAGCCGGAAGCCGTTATCATTCGCGTTACGCACAGAGAAAGCCCCTCGCCAGGAACCAGTTCGCCTTCCCTTCTTGCCGAAAGCCTTTTTTTGCCCGCGCCGCCGTTTTTGCCGCCGGACGCGCCGGCAGGTGCGCCGCCAGGCGTGCCGGATTCCAGGAGCGCCCTTCCGTCCTCCATCACTTTGATAAACGTTTCCAGTCCGGTTTTCGACCTGGACTTCAATTCCCGCACCATGTTTTTCGCCGTTCCCAAAATGTCCCCCTGCTCCGCCGAGGCGGAAACAAGGCGATCCACCGTTACCGAACCAAGCCCCCGCGCCGGTTTGTTTACGACCCTGCGAAAGGCGACCTCGTCACGGGGGTTTACCAGAAACGAAAGCAGGGCCAGCGCGTCCTTGATTTCCTCGCGCTCGTAGAACTTTAGGGAGCCGACCACGCGGTAGGGAATTCCCCGGCGCAGAAATTCGGTTTCAAACCCCATGGACTGCGCGTTGGTGCGGTACAGAACAGCCCAGTCCGACCACCGCTGTTCCGGGTTTTCGCGCACGGCCTTTTCCATAAGCGCGGCGCAGAAGCCGACCTCCTCGTCCTGGTTCGGCAGAAAGGCAAGCACCGGCTGTTTTCCCGCGCCGCGTTCGGCGTGCAGAGTTTTCCCCAGGCGGCCCTTGTTGCAGTCCACCACGGAAGACGCGGCGTCAAGAATGAACGAAGTGGAACGGTAGTTGCTTTCCAGCCTGATAATCTGGGCGTCGGGAAACCTGTTGGGAAACTCCAAAATGTTTTTCACCTCCGCGCCCCGGAAACGGTATATGGACTGGTCGTCGTCGCCCACCACGCAGATGTACGTATCCGGGCCCGTCAGTTCCTTCAAAAGCTCGAACTGGGCGATGTTCGCGTCCTGATACTCGTCAACCATTATTACGGAAAAACGCCGACGCATACGCTCCGCCACTTCCGGTTCCCGGCGGAGTATTTCCACCGGTTTTTTTATCAGGTCGCCAAAGTCCACGTTACCGATGCGGGTCAGCCGTTCCTCGTACCGTGAATAGATTTTGCGAAATTCGTCGCTCCCGTCTATCGCAGCCAGCCTTGAGTCCGTCGGCGAAAGAAAATAATCCTTGGCGCGGGAAATTTTATGCGCGGCCTGTCTTACTTCCGCCTTTTGCGCACCGGTCATAATTCTGGAAAGCAGGGAAACCATGTCGTCGTCGTCGTAAATCACGAAACCGGAATCCAGGCCGACAAGCCCGCCGTTGCGGCGCAAAAACCAGGCCCCGAAGGAATGGAACGTCCTAAGCATCGCGCCGGCGGCCCTTTCGTCAATCCGCCTTGCGCGTTCGGCCATTTCCCGCGCGGCCTTGTTGGTAAACGTAACGGCCAGAATCGACTGCGGGGCAACCCCGCGCTCCCGAATGAGCCACGCGATTTTCGTGGTAACAACCCTGGTTTTTCCGGAGCCGGCACCCGCCAAAATCAGAAGCGGTTTTCCCGTGTGCAGCACCGCCCGCCTCTGCCCGGGGTTAAGAAGCTCAAGATACGGCGCGTCCTGACGCGCGTCCCAGCCGCCGGTCACGGCCTACGCCTTTTTTCCGCCAAGATATTTGTCGGTAACGCTCATAAGCACGTCAATCTCGATGGGCTTGGAAATATGGTCGTTCATTCCCACGGCCCTGCACCTTTCCACGTCGTCGGCAAAGGCGTTCGCGGTCATCGCCACAATGGGAACGGTTTTCGCGTATGGAATGTCCAGCGCCCGGATTGCGCGGGTAGCGATGTAGCCGTCCAGAACCGGCATCTGTATGTCCATGAAAACAAGATCATAGCGCTCCGGGGCGGCGGTAAACATGTCAACGGCAATCTGGCCGTTTCCGGCGCAGTCCACCGTAACGCCGGTATCCTCAAGCAGCGTCATCACTATTTCGCGGTTGATTTCAACGTCCTCCACCAACAGCAAAGTGCGGCCGGCGTAGTTGTAGTCCGATTGTTCCTTCGGCTCGCCGGATTTTTCCCCAAACGCCATATCCGGATTGCCAATCTCGAAAGGAATCTTCACGGTAAAACAGGTTCCGACACCGAGAGCGCTTTCCACGGAAATCTCGCCGCCCATAAGTTCGACGAAACTCTTGCTGATGGGAAGCCCCAGGCCGGTACCCCCAAAGCGGTTCGCCACGCCGGAATCGGCCTGCGCGAAAGCGTCGAACATTTTGTGGTGCTGATCCTCCGCAATACCTATGCCGCTGTCCCGCACCATGAACTCGACCAGTTCCCTGTCCCCGCGCTGGGAAACGTGCCGGACGGCAAACCCGACGTCCCCGCCCTCGTGGGTAAACTTGACGGCGTTGGAAAGCAGGTTTATCAAAACCTGGGAAAGGCGCATGTCGTCGCCGATAAGCACCGGGGGAATGTTTTCGTCGATGGCGGTGGTAAAATGCAGGTTTTTTTCGCCGGCGCGAACCTCGATTATGTTAACGACGTTGCGAACCATGCTTCCGAAAACAAACGGATCCCTGGCCATCTCGAACTTCCGCGCCTCTATTTTGCTCACGTCAAGAATGTCGTTAATGACCTTCATCAACTGGTGCGAGGCACCCTCTATCTTGGTAAGGCATTCGTTGATCCGGTCCAGCTCGTCGGCGGAACGGGCGATGGCGGTCATGCCGATAATCGCGTTTAGGGGCGTGCGTATTTCGTGGCTCATGTTCGCCAGAAATTCGCTCTTGACGTACGACGCGGACACCGCCTCCTGGGAAGTCTGCTGCAGTTCCACGGTAAGCTCGTTCACAAGCCGCTCAAGACGTTTGCCCTCAAGCCGGCTCCGGAAGATGAGAAACAGAACCAGAAACAGAACGCAGGGCACCAGCACAAAAACGCCGATTATCCACGGCCGCCTGGCCGCCAGGGCTCTGACGCGGTAATCGATCTCCTGATGTTCCCAGCGGTTGAATATGGCGTTCGTGTCCACCAAAGCCTGCGACACGGAAACGACGGAAGCAAGAACGGTCTCGTTGACGTTGAAGGCGAAATACGAGTTCGCGGGCTGGTTTTCGAAAACAAGGTTCACCTTAAAACCGGGCCGCTCGAAAAAGTGGTTCACCGCAAGCAACTGTCCGGTCGCCGCCATGAGCAAATCGACGTCGCCTTTGAACAGCCCGTCGAAAGCCTCGCAAACGCACGGATACTCCACCGTCCCCGGATGATACGGAAACCAGCGGCGGAACATCATGGCGGCGGCGGAATCGGCGACCGTGCCAACCCGGAAATTCGGCACCTCGGCGATTCTGACGAAGGGGACGTCCCCGGACGAGACAAGCGCGAAATAGTCGTACCGGAAAGGCGCGTCCCCCCAGAGAAAACGTCCTTCCGTCTCCTGCGACCATATCATTTCCGTAAACATCGCGGCCCAGCCGTTGTAAACCAGTTGCTCAAGATGGTACCACGACGCGTCGGGTTCGTTGGTCACGACGAAATAGAGCCCGGTGTGCCGCGTGATTTCGTCCAGGATATCGAAGACCACGCCTTCCCAGGCCCCGGTTTCGCGGTTGAAAAACGCCGCCGGATAGTTGCCGTGTTCGGCGACGATTCTTACCGGATTGTAGGACGTGGAGTGCAACCGGACAAAAGCCCTTTCCTCTGGGCTCAGCCGCATGGCGAGCCGCCACCGCAGGTAGCCGGAAGCCCCCTCGTAGGAAAGCCTGGCCAAATGCAGGCCCGCTCCGGCGTCTATTGCCTTCTGCACGACGGAAACGAACGCCTCCAGTTCCGGGTTCCGCGTGGCGACGGACACGGGGATGTACTTTATGGGAAGGAAGTACCGGATTTCCATATCGTCGTGACGGCCAACGCCCGGCATCACGTTGATTTTGCCGACAAAGGCGTCGACTTCCCCGCCCCTTACCATCCCGTGGGCGGTGGCGCGGTCGCCGACAAACACGGCGGTATACTCTTCCCGCAAATACGGCGAAACCATGCCGTACACGGCGCTTCCCTCCAGAAACACGTAACGCAGCGGGCCGCGGTACTCCAGAACGTGCAGCGGTTCCAGCCCGGCAAGCCGCATAAGTTTTACCGGCTGCTCGGATATGGGGCCGGCCATAAAGTAGGGCTCGCCCGGTTCGCCCGTCAGAAAAAGCTCGCCGGTAAAGTCAATCTCCCCGGACTCCAGACCGGCGATAAGCTCGTCCCATTCGAGGATTTTCACCGTAAACGGGATTCCGAACAGCCTGCCCAGCCAGGAGGCAAAGTACGCGCCGAAACCGCCGACGCTTCCGTCCTCAAGCAAAAAGGCTTCGGCGGAATCAATCATGGCGAAGACGAACCCGTCCCGCCGCGCCCTGATTCTTTCGATGGCTTCGATTTCCTCCGCCGTTACCCCCGGCACGTTGAGGAAGGAAATATACGCAAAACCGCCGTCGGCCCCGTACACCCCGGGCGGCTCACCGCACCCGGACACGACAAGAGCCTGCACGGCAACGGCGAGGCACAAAAATACGGTACAACTTCGTCTTAGCTGCATGAACCCTGTTTTCTTCTTTGTCACTGTAACTATAGACAAACTCCGCGACTGTTACAAGGGGATGCCGGCATATCGGCCCAAACACCCGCCCCCGGATCGTGCCTGTTGACAAAAACCGCCGGAAATGCTAGGGTTTCAAGCAGGAAAGGGCCTTGAACGCCCTTACGGGCAATAGCGCAGTTGGTTAGCGTACAAGTCTGGGGGACTTGGGGTCCCCGGTTCAAATCCGGGTTGCCCGATTTTTTCTGTTTTGGAGCAAAAAAACTTTCAAACGCGCAAAAAGGCACTTGCGGCGGCGAAAGTGCCTTTTTTGTCGGTCGGTCTCTTTTAACGTTTCCGTTTCCAGCGTATGTACACCTGCCTGCCGGTTCCGCCGGCCTGCGGTCTTTCCTCGGTTTCGAACTGGGGAATGGCGCGGAACATGTCCCCCAGTTTTTTGAAGCCGTAGTTGCGCGGGTCGAAGTCCGCCGAACGGTGGTTTATCTTGTGTCCCACCGCGCCAAGGTACGCCCAGCCGGATTCCTCGGCAATGTCGTCCACCGTTTCGCGAAGCAGCTTCAGCAGTTTGCGATCCACCTTGAACTCCTTCCTGGGTTTGGGCGCGGACTTCGGATCGTCGTCGTCGGACTCCTCCTGTATGTCCCTCAGTATTTCGGTGTAGACAAACTTGTCGCAGACCGAGACGAAGGCCCGGGGCGTTTTCTTTTCGCCGAAACCGTAAACGGTGCGACCGCTTTCGCGAAGCCTCGCGGCAAGGCGCGTAAAGTCGGAGTCGCTCGACACGATGCAGAACCCGTCCAGTTTTTCGCTGTAGAGCAGATCCATCGCGTCGATAATCATGGCGGAGTCGGTGGCGTTTTTTCCGCTGGTGTAGGAAAACTGCTGGATGGGCTGGATGGCGTATTCCAGCAGGCGGTCCTTCCAGGAACGCAGACTGTTGCTGGTCCAGTCGCCGTAAATGCGTTTCACGCTGGCGATGCCGTATTTCGCGACCTCGTCAAGAAGACCCTCGATGATGGCCGGCTGGGTGTTGTCCGCGTCGATAAGGACGGCGAGTTTTGCCTGACGTATTTCCGTCGGCTGGTTTTCCGAAATCTGGAATCCGGAAAAAGGTAACAGTGGCATAATAGCTCCTTGCGGGAAGCGCGTCGGCGCCTCCTAGACAATATTGGTTTCGAAAATCGATCTCTTGATTCGCCGCAGCAGGCTGATTTTCCCCAGGGGGATTTGAACGACGTCCTCGTCTTTGTTAACGGGCCTGATGACAAGCAGAACCTCGCTTCCGGTTTTTTCCAGCGACTTTGGAATTCCCAGAACGCGTTCCTGCTTTTGTTTTCCCGGCCAGGTAACCTCCACGAGCGACTGCAAACTTATGGCCTGCCTTGCGATAAGGGTTTTGCCCGTGTAGTCCAAACCCCGGGCCTCAAGTTTTTCGTAGCGCAGCACCGCGTCCTTGAGCTGGGCCTCGCAGAGTATAAGCCTTCTGTCAATGCGGGCCGTCAGCTCGTCCTGCTTTTCCTTTTCCATGCGCATTTTTTTGAGGACGGAGTGGAAATTCTCGATGAGGGTCAACGCTTCGTCGTCGCGGTGATCCGGCGGAGCGTTTTCCGCGTTTTCGTTTTGTCCTGCGTCGTCCGGAAAAATCCCGGAACCCAAAACCGAGGAACGAAGCGGCGGGTAGAAGTTTCCGGAAAACCCGTCCGCGTAACCGGTTCTGCCGTCCGGAAACCGGTTTTCGTCCGAGCTGCTCTGGCGGGCGATAATGCTGACTCCGGCCTTTTGCAGGGCGCGAACCGCCCTGTCCTCCATCGTTTCCGGCAGCATGTAAATCCCAGGCGCAAGGGTTTCCGTGATGAACATCGACAGGGGTCTTGTCTCCGCCAGATACCGGCGTTCCGGCGCCAGCGTCAGCACCACCCCTTGGCGCAGGGTTACCTCCCGGTGGCTTTTTTCCCAGTCCTGAAGGGCGTAGACAAGGTTTTCGTCAATCCTGTCGCGCGAAAGTTTCCGCAGCAGTTCTATGATCGACTCGGCGGTAATCCCCAGGTTAAAGGCCGACACCGCGGAATCCCGGTTCAGTTCAAAGCGGACGTTCAGCCCGGCTTCGGTAACGTGGCAGAAAGCCGCAATCATCACAAGATCGTTGTACTCGATTTCGGGGTAGACCATCAGGCTGAACGTGGTGTCCATCGCGATTACCGCCTTCGCTTCCGCCGAAGCGTCCTCCCCGGACGGCGGTTCGTGCGG
>Ga0209755_10002111_pt1 | contig 28105 bp, 19 predicted proteins | sample TergutCo191P1_FD_187301 | JGI IMG/M metagenome (GOLD analysis project Ga0209755, IMG submission 187301) | Cornitermes sp. P1 segment gut microbial communities from Petit-Saut dam, French Guiana - Co191P1 (SPAdes) (version 2) | ecosystem: Host-associated > Arthropoda: Insects > Digestive system...
CCCCCCCCCCCCCCCCCCCCCCCCCTCATCTGATTGAAAAACAACAACTTACAACAAATACACTTATACACTACCTGAAGACGGCACTATCTCAGACAAAGAGATTCGCCGCCGCCCAAACACCGGAAAGCCGGCCTGTATCAATATATACAGCGCAGCCAACAGCGGCAGCAGCCGCAGCGGACAGCGCACCGCCCAACTTCATTATACATACACCGAAAACAAAACCGCCGAAGGGTCCCGCCGCCTATAAGCGGCAATATACCCGCACAGCCGCTCAGCCGAAAGCGAGCGCTGCCGCAGCATTCACTTTACAGCATTACAGCGTTAGAACAAACAGTGCCGCAGTACAGCGTTACAACAACAGTTCCGCATTACAGCATTGCAGATTCACCGCTTTGCAGCAGTACAGTTTTGCAGCTTTACGTTTTTACCTTTTAACCAATTCTAAACCTTTTATTAAAATCTTTAAGGAGGCAGTTGATGCAACAAGCTAAGTGCAAGAGCAGGAACCCGTTCAGCAAGGTGCTGGCCGGGACTCTATTGATGGTTGTCCTGGGGGGGATGGCTGCGGGGGCGTGGGCACAGCAAATTATAAATGTGGATATCAGTTTTGATACTCCGGCAAAAAATTTCTCGGTCACGCCGGGTACCGCAGAAGGTAGTATGGTTTGGGACGACAGAACAGTTGCGGTACATAACAAGAGGTTACTGCCGGATGGTAAGATGGAGTACCATGTGTACGTTCCCAGAGCAGAGGGCGAAGTTACGTTTACATTTAACGCGAACGTAGCAAGTTATCGCAGGGGGACCGCGGTTGCGAGCATTGATAACGGCAATCTTGTTGTCGTTGAGGGTGGCACCGCAAATGAAGTTACTGTAAATGTAATTGAGAATCAGAGGGTTCTCAGATTCTATAGTGATGCTACTGGCAATGAACCTGTTGCGACTGCCGCGATTTTTACGTACGCGAGATCGGTTACGCAGGTTGTCGGAGGTGATGACAATAACAATATTAGCATCAAATTTGGAACTGAATCTGAAATTGAGTGGAGTGATATAAAAAATAGACAGGACGTAACATACGTTGCGGTTTCTGAGTATGGTGACGGTAAAAATGCGGTTGTGAAAGTTACCGCGTTGGAGGCTAAAAAGATCGCAAAAGTAACGTATGGTGATGAAGTTACGTATTTGAAGAATAATGAGACTTATACGGTGAATTTCACTACGGCGAAGGATTATAATGTCAAGGTGGAGTTCATTGAGCCGCGTAACGCAGCGACATTTACAGGCATCGAGATTGGCGGTAAAGGCTTTGTTAACGGTGAGATTCCGACGGGCAATAATTCCTATGCCAGAGAGTCTGGTACAACGTTCGGTATGTATCACAATTCCAACAGTAACTTTGAGGTCTATGGACCTGCCGTAAAGGTGAATGAAACGGTTGAGTTCGCCTTCGAAGAGGCTGGTCCTTACTATTATCAAATTGGTACTGGTAGTGTGACAAAAGCCGAAGTGGAAGCCAACGTTCCTTTTAGTGTCGCACTCTCTGCCATAGGTTATGGAAATAGCGTAAAAATTTACGCTGACAATCCTGCAATTCCTGTGTACGGCGATATGGTGGAGCCGGTCGCCGACTTCACCTTCTATCAGACCGCGATGACGCAGGTATCGGTCAACGGGATTCTCGGTCAGAACAGTGTTACGGTTCAGTTCAGTGAGGCTTATACTCAGTCGAACAATAAGGGACCTGAGGCGGTGACTGCTGGAAACGCTCGCATCGAGTTTTTGGACAAGGCTGGTGTTAATGGTACTAACCATGCCGGCGACCTTATGACCGTCACGGTAACACGTGCCGTAGGCCAGGCATCGAATATTGATGTGGATGGTGCGGTCGAGAGCGTAGATCACAACGGCAATACTTCAACCTACAAAATTCGGACGACCGAGCCTAAACTGTACAGCGTAGCGGTGACGTTTGGCGCTTTGCCGACGTTTACGTCCGTGAAACATGGTGAAGAGCCGGCGATTGGCGAGAATCTTGCTGCCGGCGGCTTTGATAAGAGTGTGGATGCGTCCATTGGCATGTACAGGTGTAATCCTGCAACTGATGGTTGCGATGGTTACGAACTGTATATGACTGAAGGTCTTGAGACCTTTGAATTCGCTTTTGCCAATGCCGGATTTCTGAACTGTGCTGTGAATACGGCTGACGCCTTTGGTTCTTGCGGCGTTGAAGGCGGAGTTATTAGCGCTTCTGCCATTAACGGCGGCGATATTCTTACGTTCACTGCCGGTACGGAACGTACGCCGGTTGCGGAGTTTAAGGTGATTCTTGCTGTGAGGATGCAGGTGGAGGTTGAGGGCAATGTGAGCGGCGAGAATGTGGTTGTTGCGTTTGGCAGTACCGAGAATGAGCGCAACAACAATACGTTTGCTTTCCCCACACAGGATAATCAGGCGAATCCTGCCCAAAAGGCGTTTTCGAGTTCGAGCACCAAGCAGCACGTTGAGTACATGGATGTTGCTAAGAGCTCGATGAAAATCACCATCGAAGGGCTTGACGGCGGAAGGACTGTAGACGTATTGGGCGTGTCTGGCATTGGGAAAGAAAATAATGTCTACACCGTACCCCTTGGTACTACGGCGGGGACCCGTGATGTGAAGGTTACTTTCGGCAATACCACCATTGTTGCCGCGGGAATTACCGGCAAAACTGAAGATGTAAAGGTAGCGCCGGTTGCTGGTGCGACACCTGTTGTGGGTACCGATCTTGCCGAGTACGCACAATTTAATATTAGCAACTCAATCACTTGGGCTGGTACCTTGGCCGATAACAAATTCGACTACGAAACAGTCTATACTGCAACCGTGGTGCTGACTGCCAAGCATGGTTTCGTGTTTGGCAATGTTGACGGCTTCACGGTAAAAGGTGGAGAGACGATAACCGGTGAGTTGAGCCAGAATAACACGGTTCTTACGCTTACGGTTGAGTTCCCCATAACCGGCCTTCCTCCGCCCTCGTTTGTCAAAGTCGGTCAGGATGAAGGGTTTATATTTGCGGATGCGGCGAGTGCGGATGGTTTTGTTGGTATTAAGACCGCTAAGACCCCTAACGTTAATGTCGGCCTGTACAGGTGTGCTGCCGCCAACGAGATTACCGGTTGTGAATTTGGCGCTCAAGAGTACGGCTATCAGCTGATGGTTGGCGGTGCTGCCAATGATCTTAAGTTTAATTTTACCGGTGAAGTCGGTGCGTTGAAGTATGCTGTCGGCGATGGTCAGAAGACAACGTATAACGAAAATGCAGCTATTTCTGGCTTGAAGCACCACGATATCGTTAGCTTCTACAACGGTAATGATGCCAACCCGTTCGTGAGCTTCCTGATCATCGAGGCCGTGAGGACACAGGTTACGATTTCCGGCGTTAGCGGCAACGATGCGGTAACGCTTAATTTCGCAAGCTATGTGAATAATAATTATACTGGAGCGTTTACTTACGGTAGCACTTTCTCTCATGGGAACACGCATATCGAGTTCGTGGATTTAGCTGCCCGTTTCGACGACAGTGAAGATAACAGCAAGCTGACTATCACAGCCACCCCTGCGAATAACAGGATTGTGACGGTGACTCAGGGCGATGATCTTCTGCCTGTTGATGCAAATAACAAGAGCGAGATTCTTGTCTACGACCACAACGTTGCCGTTGACGTTGCGTTCAGCGCTGCTCCGGTGTTTGCCGGCGTGACCTATGCCGCTGAGGGCGAGGTGAAAATCACCTCTGTTAGCGGTGCTATGTCTAAGAACAAGGACGCGTCTGTCGGTTTGTGGACATGCGCTGTCGCCGGTGAGGCACCGTGCCTTACTGCTGATAATGTTCCTTACAAGTATCAGTTGATGGTTGCTGGCGACGGTAATGTCAAATTTGACTTCGGTTCTGCCGCACAAGTCAGGTACTTGGTTGATGACGTCGCGAAGGGCGTACTTCCTGAGGACGGCATTGCCGCTGGTAACGTTGCGCAGGTAATTCGCTTCGTTGCTGGTTCTAAGGATGTAGACCTCGGCAAATTCTATATGTTCAAGGCCGCGAAGTCTGTGGTCACGGTTGTGGGTGCTGAGGGTACTGAGAAAGCGACGCTTACGTATTTCAGCAACGTTGTTAGTGATGCTGGGAAGGAGACGACTTTTGAACAAGGTAATGGCGACCCGCTCGTTGTGTTTACGGACATCGCTAGTGGAAAGACCAGCAAGTTGACGATCGTGGCGACTCCGAACGCTGGCAGGTTCGTGTCGTTTGAGGGCTACGATAACCAGACCAACTTTGAGGATGCGATTACCTATAATGTAACCGTTAAGTTCCAGGCCGCTCCGACGTTCAAGAGCGTATCCTTTGGTACAGACACGCAGCCGATAACCGACTCAACGGCGAATGCTATTGCCGGCAATAAGACTGCCAAGAACCCAGACGCGACTGTCGCGCTGTACAAGTGCGCATCTGGCAACGCGTTGAGTGGTTGTGCTTTTGAGAATAATGAAGAGTACGGCTACCAGCTGATGGTTGGCGGCGCTGCCAATGCGCTTAAGTTCGCGTTCGACGGTTACACCGAAGAGCTGAGATACTCTGTTCTTAATAACGCCAATCGTCAAAATCAACCATATACCGCTGGTAGCGCGATTGGCTTTGCTCACCACGATATCGTCACCTTCGCTACCGGTTCGGACAATACCCCGATAGCGAGCTTCCTTATCATCGAGGCTGTGAAGGTTACGGTTACGGTTGATGGCGCAGTAGGCAATGAAGCTGCAACGCTTACATTCAACAGCAATGTTGTTAGTGAGTCAATCGGCGCCAGAGTAATTCCTGTAACTGGTAGCCACATTGAGTTCGTGGACGTTGCTCGCACCGAGTTCGACCTCAGCACGATGACTATCACGACCAATGTGAATCCGGACAACGGCAGGAAAGTTACGATTGCTCCTGAAGGGCCGTATGCGTTCACAGAGCGCGGTAAGCTTGATGTAACCGTTACGTTCGCTCCTGTACTCTACACTGTGGACGTTACTGTGGCAAATGATGTCGGTGGTACTCTTACCGCTACTGTGGATGGTGTGGAGGTTAATGGCCCTGTTGCACATGGCGCAGATGTATTGTTTACCGCTGCCCCTGAAAGTAACAGGTGGGTGGTTAAGGGGTGGAAGGTGAACGGTAATGCCGTAGATGAGACTGTCCTCACCCGTACCGTGTTGGCTCAAAATATCGGGTCAGGTGTGGAGGTAGAGTTTGAAGGTTTCGTACCTACCATCACAATCGGCACAGATTTGGCCCCGTCTCCGATAGCTCTTACCGTTGGCGAGATAACTGAGGCCAATAAGCTGACCATTGCTGCGTCTGTTGACGTGGATGATGAGACGCTGACATATCAGTGGTACAGCGCGGCGTCTGCGGATGCAGCTGGTACAGCGATTGCCGGTGCGACCACAGCGACTTTCCAGATCCCGGTTGCGTCGGTCAAAGGTGATTACTACTACTACTGCATAGTTAGCGGTGCGGCGGATATTGAATCTGTAAAGTCCAACGTTGCTACGGTGAATGTCATTCTGCCGGAACTCACCGGCTCTGTGGCTATCGGTACCGCGCTCGACTGGCAGGTTGAACAGACCGTTACGGCTGTGCTGACAGATGCGCCTGCCAATGCGTCTTACACGTATCTGTGGGAAACTTGTGATGCTGTCGATGCGGACGAATGCGATGAGGTTGGCGGTAACACGTCAACCTACACCATCGTCACCGCTGATGTGGGCAAGTATCTCCGCGTTACCGTAACGGCGCCTGCTACTCATAGCGGCGAGATAGTTGTCACTTCTTCGAGTGCGATTATTCCTGTCAGCGGGCCCATCACGTGGGACGATAATGGTGTTGATTTTACCGGCGCTGCGGGTAATGTTGTCGTGACTATCGTAGATGGCGCGACCGGTACGATGAATGTACCGTCCGATCTGAGAGTGACCATAAAGGGCGATGCGGTGTTGGATAATACCATTACGCTTGATATCCCTGCTAACGAGACTGTAGTCTGGGAAGCTAGCGTAACGGCAGACCTTGATGGCAATCATCCTCTTGTGAACCTCGCTGGCAGCGGAACACTGAGGGTAACGGGCGGTAAGATCGTGAATAGCGGTACTGCCCCGGCGATTAGCGAGTCTGGCGCAAATCAGTACCTTGTAATCGAGGGCGGCAAGATTGAAGCCAGCAATGCAACGTATGCGATTATGGGTATACATGTTACAATCAAAGGCGGTGAGATAAAAGGTAACCTCGGCGTGCCTAACAATCCGACCGCTAAGATTGTATTCGACATCGCCACCGGGACTTATGATGACTTTGATGGTACAATCACCGAAGGTACCCAGGGCACTATCGAGAAGAGCGGTGCCGGCAATCTGGTGCTTAAAGGTAACGGCACTGTCGGTGCAGTGACTGTGAGCGCCGGCACGCTGACCATCGGGACCGGTGTGCAGTTCACCAACAACGGTATGCTTACCAACAACGGTGAGATTGTTGTGAACGGTACTTTGGTGCAGAACGGTAATGTCGCAGGTGGTGACGCGGGCGACGTTTCCGGCAACTTCCCTGCTGGTGCCGCTTTCGCTGCCGAGGTTACCGACGTAACGGTTAATAACGCGACGCTCTCTTCCACCGGCGGCGAAGTTGTCGTCACGGTTACGGGTCTGCGTCTCAGGGATGATATACAGGTTGGTGCGTATATCGGTAACGCGGCGGCACCGGCGTTTAATGCGGTAGCTGCGGCGGGTACTGCCAAGTCCCAGACTGCGACGCTGACTTTCCCAAGTGCCACAGTTAATGATGTGGCGTACACGGTAAAGACTAATGTGGCCGGTGCTGCGGCTACGGCGGCTGTAACGGTATCCGCGAATCCGCTGGCAGCCTTTGTGCAGGCTAAGATGGCTAATGCGGATTCCATCTGGGTTATTATCGGTAACGGAAACAAGACTGCCGGTGATAATATCTGCGGTGTGGGTACGCCTTGCGGTCAGTCGAATGTCAAGCTGGGTCTTAACCTGCCCACAACGATGGACAATGTCGCTATTAGCTGGACTTCGTCTAATACTTCGGTTATTACCGTGGATGCTGATATCGAGCGCGGTATTGTTCATGTGCCGACTTCTGGTGGCGACGTTGAGGTAAAGCTGACCGCTACCCTGAGTATTGGTGCAACAACATATGCTGGTACTGCTCCGTCTATTGATCTGACGGTACCTATGGTGGCTGGGACCGTACTTCAGACGATTGTTGCAGCTGAGATCGATGAAGTTCTGGATGTTAGCGCACCGTCTGCTTCATCGGCGATCATTCAGGCATTGGGCCTCACCGCACCAATATCCAGTTCTGACGCAGATGCACAAGCCGCGACTGTTACGGCTGCGCTTACCGGGGTTTCACCTTCTGATGCCGGTACCCTTGTTCCTGCTGTCGGTGCCTTCAATGGCGATGCGGCTACCAGAATCAACGTAGTAAATGCGGTGGCAGACGTGTTGACAAATCCGTCGGCTTATCCGGTTGCCGGCGTTTTAACCGGTGCCCTTAGTTTGAAAACGAGCACAACCGCTGTCGCGGGTCTTCCTAACAATGCCGGTCTTGTGTGGAATGCCACGATGCTCAATCAGGGCGCCTCGGGTGGTTCTGTTACTGTCAACGCTGCCGGTAATGTCAGCGTAACCCGTCCGGCTGCCGGCAGCGATCCTCTGGTCGTGGTATTGACCATGAGCGTCAACCCCTCGTACCCGTTTGTGTACGTAGTGAGCCCGCTTGCTGCGCCTTCCGTTGTCACTCCCGGCACCGGCGGCAGCACCACCCCGATTACCGGTACCGTGAGCATCGAGGTTCACCACTTCAACTACGACCTGTCGTCTAAGTCTTACACGGGCGGTCCGTTGCCTGCTCCGGTTACGTCGATCTTCCATGATTTGATGGGTACGATTACCGTATTGTACAACGGCAGCCCGAACGCGCCTGTCAACGTGGGTACGTATGCGGTAGGCGTGTCTGTGAGCGGCGGTACGTTCTTCGCTCCCGGTACGATTACGCTCGGCAACTACAACATTACGCGTTCGGCGGTAGTGTCGGTGGCTGAGGGTGAGAAGGTTATTCCCGGCGGTGATGTGGGTGAGGGTGCGGTTGTGGTTCCTGTGAAGGGTTTGAGCGCGGTGTTTACCGCGGGGCCGAACCCTGTTCTGAGGGCGGCCGGTGCGGTGTCGTTCTTCTGGCAGGGTAAGGCTCTTGCGGGCGGTACGCTGTCTGTGTACGACGCGCAGGGTAATTTGGTTAAGAAGGTAAGTATTTCGGATGCCGGTGCCGGTACGGCGCGCCGTGCGGTTGGTGCTTGGGATTTGACTGATGCTAAGGGCCGGGCGGTGTCTGAGGGCACGTATCTGGTTCGCGGCGAGGTTAGGGCTCAGGACGGCGGCAAGGAGCGCGTCAGCTGCAAGCTGGGTGTTCGGTAAGATTGCTTAGGGGGGGATTGTGCGGGTGCGGTTCTCGCGCCCGTACATTATTTTAAGGTAGAAATGTCAGGGACGGCGCCCCCACGTTTGTCCTTGGCGGTTAAAGGGAAGGGGCGGGCCTGTGAGGGTCCGCCTTTTTTGCCTGAACCTTGATTTACCTGATTAAATGATTTCCTTGATTAAAAATCAACGTCAAAACCCGGATTATCGGTGATTTTGACGTTATTTTTTGACGTTTAACCCCGAAGGGCTCGCCGCAGGCAATCATGTTAATCCTTTAATCAGGCAAATCATGGTTCAGACAATCAACGGTAGCACACCGCTAAATCCCCATTTATCCGTCCAGCAGCACCCCGCCAACAAGGCAAACGCCCGTAGCATCTTTTAAATAAATTATTGTACTTCCCCCCGCCCATAATGTATATTAATAAACTTATATGCTATAAATCCCCCAAATATCCCGGGAGACAGGTAAATTATATGGAAAGTACGGAAAGCATGAAAAATGTTGAAATTTTCGAGAAAAAGTCCGATTCCGCGGCGCAGAGGCCGGAGGGCCGCTTCTTCACAGGCATTCCTATGGCGGGAATGGTTCTTCTGATAGTCGTTCTGGTGGGGCTGGCGGTTGACTCCATCGGCGCGGCCGGGGGGGGCGACAACTTCTTCGCCGATGTGGTGCGCATGGACAACGTGGCCAAGATGATCCACCAGAACTATGTCGAGGACGTGGCCTCCAAGGATCTGGTAGACAACGCCATCAAGGGGATGATGCAGGTGCTAGACCCCCACACGGCGTACTTTGAGGCCAAGGAGTACGAGGACCTGCGGATGCAGACCGAGGGCAAATTTGGGGGGCTGGGGATACAGATCTCCATACGCGACAAGGTGTTAACCGTTATGACGCCCATATCCGGCACGCCGGCGTTTCGGGCGGGGATCCAGTCCGGCGACCAAATTATAAGGATAGACGGGGTGCCTACCCGCGGGATCACGACCGACAAGGCGGTGACGAAACTGCGCGGCGACCCGGGGACGGAGGTAAAGCTGCTGATCCGGCGGCGGGGCGAGGCGCAGGATCTGGAGTACGTGATAAAGCGCGAGATCATCACCATCAAATCGGTGCCTTTTTCGGGGGTTTTGGATAACGGGATCGGCTACGTGGTGCTTTCTACGTTTTCGCAGGATGCCGGGGCCGAGGTGGAGCGGGCCATCCGCGAGCTGCTCAAGAAGAACATAAAAGGGCTGATTTTCGACCTGCGCTACAATCCGGGCGGGCTTTTGCCCCAGTCCATAGAGGTGTCCGGGAAGTTTCTGCCCAAGAAGACGCTCGTGGTTTCCACGCGGGGGCGGGTGCGCAACCAGAACAACGAGCATCATTCGAACACGGGCGCGGTGTTGCCTATGGATATGCCGTTAGTGGTGCTTGTAGACAAGGCGTCGGCCAGCGCGTCGGAGATCGTGGCGGGTGCGGTGCAGGACTGGGACCGCGGCGTCATTATGGGCGACACGACCTTTGGCAAGGGGTCTGTCCAGAGCATTTTGCAGCTCGACGCGGTTAACCATCTGAAACTGACCACGGCGTTCTACTATACTCCGGCCGGCCGTTGCATCAACAAGCCCGAGAACTTCTCGCGCAAGGCCGACGACGAGGGCGGGGACGAGGAGGAGGCTGACGAGGGCGAGGCTGAGGAGGTTAAGGTTGAGCTCAAGAAAGAGCCAGCTAAGGCTGACACCGCGACTTACCGTACTAAGATTCTCAACCGCCTTGTCTGCGGCGGCGGCGGCATCGTGCCCGACACGGTTGTGCAGCGCAAGCTCCCTGAGGCGGCGGTGCGCGCGCTCCTTGTGCGCGACATGTTCTTCCAGTTCGCCAACTTGGAGTACGTCAGGCTACAGAAGCGCGGCGTGAAGATTACGGCTAGCTACCAGCCTGACGAGGCCACGGTAAAGGCGTTCTATTCACACATAGACTCGGTGGAGTTCACCTTCCAGAGCATGGCGCAGGTGGAGTTCGAGGAGTTCAAGAAACGCAGCGGGATTGTGGAAGATACCACGCTGAAAGACAACAAGAACCCGTACCTCGAGCCGCCCAAGTTTTCCGAGGCCGATTTCAAGAGCCTGAAGTCCGCCACCGAGCGCGTAGACTCAATTTTGGCCGCCGACAGCAAAAAGGCAATCCGCCAGAACGAGGACGAGATCAAGAGGCTGATAAAGGACGCGCTGTTAATAAGGGAATTCGGCCAGGACCACGAGTCGGTCTTCCGCTCAAAGCTGGCCCATGACGAGCAGTTAAAAGCGGCGTTGGGCCTGATCGGCGACAAAAACGCGTACGCCAGGCTATTAAAGGCCCAGTCGGCCCCTAAGTCTCCAACGGCCGGTCAGCCGGCCAAGGGGAGTGATGACAAGAAAGGCCAGGATAAAAAGAAGAAGTGATATGTTGCCGTACCGGTTTTAATATGTGTTGGCTTTGATTTTAAAAGTGCGGGCGCGATAAATTGCGCCCCTGCAAAAATATTAATTAAATTTCGTATCAGGAGGCGGTTGGTATGATTCAGAAGTTGCGGGAGATGGCTCCCGGTTTGATGATTGTGATTATAGTAGCGTTCGTGGGCGGCACCATCTTCCTCGACTGGGGGATGAACGTCACGGGTATGAGCGGGTCGTCCGCGGTCGGCAAGATTAACGGCAAGGACATCTCGATAGAGTACTTTGACAGGCTCGTGAACATGGAGCGCATGCGGATGCAGGAGCAGGGCCGCGACATCCCGCCCCAGGAATACCGCATGATTCCTACCCGGGTGTGGAGCCAGGAGGTCAACAGGACGCTCATCGAGAAGGCGATAAAGGAGATGAGGCTGGAAACGTCGGACCGCGAGATTTTTGAGTACCTCAGGCGCAACCCGCTCCAGGGCCTCGACACGGCGTCGGCATTTTCTACGAACGGGAGTTTCGACACCACTAAGTGGGTCCAGTGGCTCAGTACGCCGCAGACGTACACGCAGTACCCGTTCATGCGCGATGTCGAGAGCCAGATCAGCGGCCAGGTTATGCCGGGCATGAAGCTTGATGTGCTCCTCAAGGCCGGCGTGTTTGTGACGCCCGTCGAGGCCGCCTACGAGATGAGCCAGCGCAACGACAAGGTTACCTTCGAGTACTTCAAGGTGTCGTCCCGCAGTTTCCGCGGCCCCGATACTACGGCCATTACCGACAGGATGGTCAGCGATTACTATGCGGCCAACCAGAAGCGCTTCCACCAGGATGAGCAGACCGACCTCTACTTTGTGAAGATCCCCAAACTCGCCACGCCGGACGACATTGCGCTCAACAGGAAGAGCTTAGAGGACACGAAGAAGCGGATAGAGTCGGGCGAGATGACCTTTGAGGAGGCGGCGTTTGAGTCTGACGATGAGGGCACTGCCCAGCGCGGCGGCGACCTCGGCTGGTTCGGCAGGGGCCAGATGGTCGCCGAGTTCGAGGCGGCCGCGTTTGCCGGCAGCACCGGTGCGATTACCGCCCCCGTCAAGAGCATGTTCGGCCACCACATCATAAGGGTTGACGAGAGGGAGCTCGACAGCGCGGGTGCGGTAACGCGCGTTAGGGCCCGCCACATACTGATCAAGGACCACCCGTCCAATGAGACGCTCGATATGCTCTCATCTATGGCCGACGACCTGCGGCGCGATATCGCGGCGAAAGGTTTCGCGGAAGCGGTGAAGGGCACCGCAGCGGCTGTCTTCGATTCCACCGGGCTCTTCAAGCGCGGCGACAATATTCCCAAGGCCGGCTACGTCTCCGGCGCCGGCGTGTTCGCGTTCGGCAACCGCAGCAAACAGGGCGACGTATCCGACGCGTTCGACAGCGACGATGGGTTCTACATTTTCGGCATTAAGCAGAAGACAAAGCGCGGCCTGCAGCCGCTCTCCGCCGTCCGCACGCAAATCATGGACGCGCTCAAGGACACTCTGGCGGTAAACGAGGCCAATGTGTTCGCGCAGCAGATCCTCGAAAAGGTCAAGAGCGGAACCCCGATGACCGAGATACAGGAGAGCAGCGGCGATAAGCTTGTCGCCGGCCTGGCCGAAGACGCCGCCGGCGGCGCGTTTCTGCCCAACCTCGGCCCCGCATCCAGAGCCGCCAACGTGGCTCTCCGCCTGAACGAAGGGCAAACGTCCGGCGTATTGCGGGAGCGCGACGGCTTCAGCATCGTGCGCGTAACCAAGAAGGGCGAGCCCGCCCGCTTCGACCCGCAAAACCCGCAGGCGAAACAGGCCGCTGAAATGGCGAAGATGCAGGGAGAGCAGATGGCGTACATGGACTGGTTCAGCAGCCTGAGGAACAATTCGAAGATCGTCAGCAATGTTGACCGGTTCTATTTGGATTGATTGGGGCAGGGCAGATTGAATGCGGGCGGCCCTGTGCGGCCGCCCTTTTTATTTTGGGATTACAGGTATTCCTTCAGGTATTTCCCGGTGACCGACGCGCGGTTTTTGACGATTTGTTCCGGGGTGCCGGCGGCGATGATTGTGCCGCCGCGGTCGCCGCCCTCAGGCCCTAAATCAATAATATAATCGGCGCATTTCATAACGTCGAGGTTGTGCTCGATGACGATTACGGAGTTGCCCTTGTCCACCAATTCCTGTATGACGGACATCAGCATCAGTATATCCTCAAAGTGTAATCCGGTAGTGGGTTCGTCGAGGATGTAGAGGGTTTTGCCGGTAGCTCTTTTGGCAAGTTCGGATGCTAATTTGATGCGCTGGGCTTCACCGCCGGAGAGTGTGTTGGCGGGTTGTCCCAAGCGGATGTACCCTAATCCTACCTGTGAGAGGACTTGCAGTTTTTGTCTTATGGCGGAGAGATTGTCGAAGAACAGTAATGCCTCGTCCACGGTCATTTCGAGGACGTCGGATATCGACCGCCCCTTGTACAATACTTCTAATGTCTCTCTGTTATAGCGTTTCCCGCCGCAGTTTTCGCATTTAACGTATACGTCCGGCAAAAAGTGCATTTCGATTCGCAGTTCCCCGTCGCCCTCGCACGTCTCGCACCTTCCGCCCTTTACGTTGAAGCTGAAGCGTCCGGGCTGGTATCCGCGTATTTTGCTTTCCGGCAGCATGGCGAAGAGGTTTCTGATGGCGTCGAACACTTTTGTGTATGTGGCCGGGTTTGAGCGCGGCGTGCGGCCGATGGGGGACTGGTCGATATCGATTACCTTGTCTAAGTTTGACAGGCCGGAGATGCTTTTGTACGGGAGCGGCGTTGTTTTTGATCCGTACAGTTTTTTCTGTAACGCCGGGTAGAGGGTCTGGTTGACAAGGGAGCTTTTTCCTGAGCCTGATACGCCTGTTACGCAGACCAGCATCCCAAGCGGGAACTCGGCATCGACGTTTTTCAGGTTGTGGCCGGTTGCGCCGTTGACTTTTATTGAGAGCCCGCTCCCGGCTCTCCGTTTTGCCGGCATGGGGATTGATTTTTTACCTGAAAGGTACTGCCCTGTCATCGATTTTTTATTTTTAGCGACCTGTTCCGGCGTTCCGCAGGCTACCAGTTCGCCGCCGTGCACTCCGGCGCCGGGGCCTATGTCTATTAAGTGGTCGGCGGCCATGATTGTTTCTTTGTCGTGTTCTATGACGACTACGGTGTTGTCGAGATCGCGTAATGCCGTCAGAGTTGCCAATAGGCGCGTGTTGTCGCGCGGGTGGAGGCCGATGCTGGGTTCGTCCAAAATATAGAGGACCCCTGTGAGCCTCGACCCGATTTGTGTCGCTAAGCGGATGCGCTGCGATTCTCCGCCGGACAGCGTTCCGGCCGTCCTGTCTAATGTCAGGTAGGACAGTCCTACATCGTTCAGAAATCCTAACCGCTGCAATATTTCGCGGATGACCGGTTTTGATATTTCTATGGCGTGGCCGGTTGGTTTATAGTTCATAAAAAACTTCAGTGTGGATTCTATTGACATGTGCGACAGTTCGGCGATGTTCTTTCCCTCTACTAATATTGCCAGAATTTGTTTTTTATAGCGCGTACCGTTGCACGCCGGGCAGTTCCTTTGCGCCATAAAGGTTTCTATCCACCTGCGGATATCTTCGGATGAGGTATCTTTGTGGCGGCGCAGCAGGTTTGGTATTACGCCTTCGAACGCGCGGTTGAAGCGTGCGTGGCTCTTGCCGTCTTTGCCGTGGAATTCCACCTCGAACTTCTCGCCGCCGCTGCCGTGCAGCAGGATATCTTTATGCTTCGCCGAAAGCGATTTGTACGGGATGTTCATGGGTATTTTGTATTTTTTGCACACCGCGTGCAGCATGTGGTTGTTCCACCCGCCGTCTATGTAGGCACCGTTCCACGGGATTATCGCGCCGTCGAGCAGAGTTTTTGTCTGGTCGGGCGCTACGAGGTCGGGGTCGATTTCTAAGAGAAAGCCTAAGCCGTGGCACTCTTCGCACGCGCCCTGCGGGCTGTTGAAAGAGAACATCGCCGGCGTGGGCTGATCGCAGCTTATTCCGCATACCGGGCAGGCGAGGCGCTGGGAGAAGAGCAGTTCTTCTTTTCCGATGATGTCGGCGATTACGGTCTCTTCCGCGCTTACTGAGAGCGCGGTTTCTAATGATTCGGCCAGACGAGACGCTATCGACGGGCCGCTTATAAGGCGGTCTATGACTACCTCTATATTGTGCTTTTTCTTCGCGTCAACCGGGATGTCGTCGTCTAGATTATAAATAACATTATCGACCCTCACGCGGACGTAGCCGTTTTTTTGCAGCTTTTCGAGCAGCTCTTTGTGCGAGCCCTTGCGGTTGTTTACTACCGGCGCGAGTATCTGGAATTTAGTTCCCTCTTTGAGGGCGATAATTCTGCCGGTGATTTCCTGTATTGATTGACGGGCGATAATTCTCCCGCACTTGTAGCATGTGGGTGTGCCAACGCGGGCATAGAGCAGACGCAGGTAATCGTGGATTTCCGTTATAGTCCCTACGGTTGACCTTGGGTTATGGCTCGTGGTTTTTTGTTCTATGGATATAGCCGGGGAGAGGCCGTCTATGCGGTCTACGTCCGGTTTTTCCATGAGGCCCAAAAATTGCCTTGCGTAGGCAGAGAGCGACTCTACGTACCTGCGCTGGCTTTCTGAGTAGAGCGTATCGAAGGCCAAAGACGATTTGCCCGATCCCGACAGGCCGGTAATTACCGTGAGGCTGTTTCGCGGTATGGTGACGTCTATGTTTTTCAGATTGTGGACGCGCGCGCCCCGAATCTCGATGTCACGCATCGTCAGAGCCGTTTCCGCCGTCGGTGTCCCATTCCACGTTGGCTTCGTAGGCGCTGTCATCGATGTCGCATCCGTCAATGTCCCGGTGGTACTTGCCGTAAGCCCAGTTTATGGCTTCCGTTACCTTTTCTCTGTTGAACGGCTTGAAGAGGAGCGGGTATTTTACGGTTTTGTAGATTTTGACGAGCGTGTGCTTGGGGTTGTAGCCGAACCCTGTCATGAGCGCGAACTGGCATTCGAACCCCTGCGACTTTATGGCGCTTATGAACTCGTAGCCGTCCATGTCGGGCATGGCGATGTCGGTGATGACGAGGAAGTACGGCTGCTTGCCCAGCTCTTCGAGCGCCTGTGTGACGGTCGGAGCGGTAGTTACTTCCCAGCCCATCGTCTCTATGTAGATTTTCAGAAACTCGAGCACGTCGATTTCGTCGTCTACCACGAGAATCTTTTTAGTTTTTTCTTTTGAATAGCTCATAAGTTTTATCTATCAATTCCTGTTTTCCGAATGGTTTCGCGATGTACGCGTCCGCATTCATAATGTGAAGTCCTACCATATGGTCGAATTCCCTGCTTTTTCCGGTCAGTATGGCGATCGGCATGCTCCTGAAGGAGTCGTCGCCGCGGATCTGCCTGAAGACCGCCCACCCGTCGAGTTTTGGCATGCTAAGGTCTAAGAGTATGGCGTCGGGCCGGTACTCCTGAACCTTTGCGTAGGCAACTTCCGAATCGAGGACATAATCGACCTCAAATCTGCCGTCGCTCTCCAGAACAAGCTTGACGAGGTCAGCTATGTCCAGGTCGTCTTCAATGACAAGAATTTTTTTCTTCATCCCAAGCAAGCCTCACTTTTTTGAGAACTCTGCAAAAAGCCAGCTCCAATATCTAAACGCCACCGCAAACGCTATGGCCGACGCCGCGAAGCGCAGCGACCCGGTTACGGTAGTGATAAATCCAAAACTCAGCGACCGGGGGATGGTCTCCAGCCCGGACGCCGCAACGATCGTGCCGGCGGTCAGGAAAAACAGCAGGTAGTACGGTTTGTCGCGCCCCGCGTACCTGGCCTCGCCCACGCGCTTGCTCAGGTACGCGAGCACGAACATCATAACTACCGCCATCACGTCAAAGAAAAAAAGCGGCTGGTCGTACATTGTTTATCCCGCCTTTCTTCTTCTTCTCATAGACATAAACAGCCCTATCATGCTGAGCGCCGAGCTCATGCTGCACCCCAGAAGCGACGTCGTCCTTACGATATCTACGTAGTCGCTGGCCTCGGTCAGGAAAAACGTCCCTATAAAGACCGTGCCGAGGAGCAGCGACAGCAGAAATCCCAAAAACGGGGCCCCGCCGTTAGTCTTCTTCCGGTAGAAAGCCGCTATCAGAAAGGATATGGCGATCATTCCCATACAGAAGAGGACATATCCGGCGATGAGCAGCTCCTCCGCGGTCGTCGGAAATACCATTACCATACGTACCCCTGCCTACTTCTTCCCGAACGCTTTCATGAACGCCTCCTGCGGCGACACCGCCGAGTGCGTGATCCCGCTCATGATGCCGTCCTTGCCGCTGAATTTCGAGGCGACCTCGATCCCCTTAGGCGTGATCTTGTAGCAGCGGATCTCCTTCTGGTGGTCGCTGCCGCGCATCTTGAGAAAGCAGAGCGCCTTGTCGATGGCGCTATCGACCTCCACGTATCTTAAAAGAGCATAAGTGTCTACTATAAAGGGTATCTTGCTTGTGATCTGCGAAAGATTGCCCAAAAGGCTGTCGTTTTCGCGCAGCAGGATGCTCGTTACCCCCTCGCGCTTGAGCGCGTTGATGAAGCGCCGCTCTATGTCTCGCCGCTCGTAGGGGTTCTGCGCCAGCGGTTCGAAGTGCGTCATGGAGTCTACGACCACCCGCCTGACCCTCATCTCCTCCACAATCTTCACGAACTCGCCGCCGGGCTTGTCGAACTCGGTGAGCGCGGTCTCCGGGTCGGAGAAGAGGACTTTCAGCTTCCCCTCGCCCTCAAGTTTCTTGAAATCCCAGCCGAACTGCAAGGCGTCGTGGTAGTATTGCTGCGGGAACTCCTCAAAAGTGATGATGAGCCCCGGCTCGTCGAACATCGTGATGCCGTTATATATGAACTGCATGCCCATAGTGGTCTTGCCGGTGCCCGGGGCGCCCTCGATCAGGTTGGCGGAGCCGGGCAGGAGCCCGCCGCAGATCATGGCGTCTAAGGACTTTATACCGAATGATACGCGTTTGTCTGGTGTCATATTGTGTGTATCCTAAGAAAACAGGTGTGTGATGACGGCTTTTTGCACGTGCAGGCGGTTTTCCGCCTCGTCGTATGCTACCGACGCGTCCGAATCCAGCACGTCGCTTGTTATCTCTTCCCCGCGGTGCGCCGGCAGGCAGTGCGACACCATGACGTCTTTTGGGGCCCTGGCGATCAGCGCCGCGTTTACCTGGTAACCGCCGAAGGCTTTTTCCCGCACCCCGGCTTCCGCCTCCTGGCCCATGCTCGTCCAGACGTCGGTGTATATGACGTCCGCGTCCCGCACCGCTGCGCCGGGGTCGCCGGTTACGAGCACCTCGCCGCCGGTTGAGGCGCAGATTTCCTTACATATATTAATAGTAGCCGCCGGCGGCTCGTACCCTTTCGGCCCGGTGATTGTGATTTTGTGGCCCAGTTTGGCGCAGAGGGCCATTATGGAGCAGCAGACATTGTTCCCGTCGCCAACGAAGGCCACGCTGAGCCGCTTGGCGCCGCGCTCCTCCTGCATGGTCAGCCCGAAGGCGAGGGCCTGGCAGGGGTGCGACGTGTCGGTAAGGGCGTTGATGACCGGGACCGAGCAGGCGGCGGCGAGCCGGGTGAGCGTCTCGTGGGCGAAGGTCCGCGCGACGATGAGGTGGACGACGCGCTCAAGGTTGCGCGCGACGTCCTCAATGCTCTCGCGTATGCCCATCCCCACCGATTCGGAGGCCAGGTTGATGGGGTGGCCGCCGAGCTCGACGATGGCGGTCTCGAACGATATGCGGGTGCGCAGCGACGGTTTCTCGAAGATCATGACGCCGGTTTTGCCGGAGAGCACTCTCTTTTCCGAGACGCCCCTGCCCTCCTTGAGTTTCGCCGCGAGCGCGAGTATGCCGCGGATATCCTCGGTGGAGTAATCGAACAGAGTCAACAGGTCTTTTTTTCTCATAATAGCACAATCATTTAAATATGGGGCCATACCGACCCGTATTATATATGAACACTCGGTTGACGCCGCCGCGCGTATACGCGCGGCACGAACGCCGGCGGTTAACCGGGTGTCTAACCCGCCCGCGCGCTGTGCGGGGGCATACCGTGGGCGGGGATTTTTTTGCCGGGGTGCGGCGGCATCCGCCCCAAACCGCCTCCCGGAAACCGCCGCCGCCCCGCTGTTGACGCGGGGCGGCAGGGCTGGTCCGGGCCACCTTTACCATAAAATAATAGAGGGGAGGGCGGAAGCGCAAAAAAAGGGCCGGAAAAAAATTATTCACTTTTTTAAAATTTTTTCTGCGCGGAGAGAAATTAGAATATATATTGTCAGTAACGATTAACAAAAAAACTTAAAACAACTTTACAAGCCCTTCGCGGGGGAGGTTTGTTATGGAGATCACAGAAGTCAGAATTTCGCTGCGCAACGAAGAGAAGCTAAAAGCGTTCGCCAGCATTACTCTCGACAGTTGTCTGGTTGTGCGGGGCCTGAGGGTTATCAACGGCTCCAACGGCTATTTCGTGTCGATGCCTAGCAAGCGCCGGCGCAACGGAATGTACCAGGATATCTTCCACCCGATCAACAACGAGACCAGGAAGCTGATCGAGGACAAGGTGCTGGACGCTTTTGAGGCCGAGCTTAGCCGGTCCGAAAATGCCGATTATTATGAGGCAGAAGGGCAGGAGGACACCTATTTAGACGAATAAGCATTTTTTTCTTGACATACGTCGTCCCCTGTAGTATTTTATACTACTGGACTGATTCCGGGCCCGTGTCCCTAACCGGGGGTGCGGGTTCATAAATATGAACGGGGACCCCAAAATGTCGAGAAAAAAGTTTATTGCCGGTAACTGGAAGATGAACACCACGGTTGACGAGGCTGTAGCCCTCGCCAAGGGCGTGGTGGAAGCCGTGGGCGGCGTCAGCGACGTAGACGTAGCCGTCTGCCCCCCCTATACCAACCTTTCGGCTGTTTCGCAGGCCATAAAGGGCTCAAACGTGAAGCTCGGCGCCCAAGACGTGCATTGGGAAGCCAAGGGCGCGTTCACCGGCAAGGTGAGCTGCGACATGCTCAGGGCCGTTGGCGTAACTTACGTAATTATAGGCCATTCCGAGCAGCGCCAGTACTTCGGCGAGACCAACGAAACCGTCAATAAGAAGACCAAAGCTGTTCTGGCGGCCGGCCTCCTGCCTATAGTATGCGTAGGCGAGACGCTCGACGAGCGCAACGGCGGCAAGATGGACGCGGTGATCGACGGCCAGACCCGAGGCGCTTTCGAGGGCATCGGCGCGGCCGACGCGGCCAAGTGCACTATCGCCTACGAGCCCGTCTGGGCCATAGGCACCGGCGTAACGGCTACCCCGGAGCAGGCGAACGAGGCGCATATATTTATAAGGAATATACTGGTGCAGCTGTTCGGCAAGGATACGGCGGATAAAATGCGCATCCAGTACGGCGGCAGCATGAAGCCCGACAACGCCAAGGGTCTTCTCGCACTTAGTGATATCGACGGCGGCCTGATAGGCGGCGCGGCTCTCAAGCCAGCCGACTTTGCCGGTATCGTTCAGCCTAAGTAATGTATTTACTTTGACTTACTAATTATTATTAATATTAACAAAAAAGTTGGTGGTATCATGATTTTTGGTATTTTGCTGGCACTGTTCATCCTTATCTGCCTCTTTCTATGCCTGCTGATCCTGGTTCAGTCGGACAAGGGGGGCGGCATCTCCGGCGCGATTGGCGGCCTCAGCGGCGCCAATAACTTTCTGGGCACCCAGGACACGGCCAACTACCTTACCAAGGGTACGTACATCTTCGGCTCTGCTTTCCTGGTACTCTGCATCCTGATGACTTTCACGGCTCCGGGCGGCGGGGGCGCTGCCAAGTCGGCGTTGCACAGGATGGCTGAGAGCGGTGCTTTGGGCGTCACCGCCATGCCGGCGTCGGGTATGGGCTTCGCCGATGCCGAAGAGGCGGTACCGGCGGCCGAGGCGGCAGACGGCGCGGGAGCCGGGCCGGTGATCGTCGGCGACATAATTGAGGGCGGGGTGACCAAGAGGGTCGGCCCTGACGGGAAACTCGTAGAGGTAGAACCGGCACCGCAGCCGTAAGCGGTTGTCCGGCAAAGAATAAACGCGGTCGTGGTGGAATTGGTAGACACGCTACTTTGAGGGGGTAGTGGGCGTACGCCTGTGTCGGTTCGAGTCCGACCGACCGCATAATCGTAAAAAGGGGCGCGTTAGGCCCCCTTTTTTTTAGGCAGCCTTTATGAATGATCTGTACGGATACGACGCCGCCATGGCCGGTAACGGCGCGGTGCGGATAGCCGGGGTCGATGAGGCGGGGAGGGGTCCGCTGGCCGGGCCGGTGGTCGCCGCGGCGGTGGTCCTGAATCCGGATGGCCCGATAGACGGCGTAAACGACTCTAAAAAATTGACCGCCGCCCGCCGGGACGCCCTGTACGGCAGGATCATCATAGGCGCAAAGGCCTACGGCGTGGGGATATCGCCGCCCGAAGAGATTGACGCCATCAACATCCTGCAGGCGACGTTTCTCGCGATGAAGCGGGCGCTCGCGGAGATGGAGGGCGGGGGGGGAGACGCTAAACCGTACGATTTGCTGCTGATTGACGGGAACCAGTACGTCCCCGGAATCCCGCGGGAGATCCAGCGCGTCGTAGTTGGCGGCGACGCTAAGAGCGCCTCCGTCGCCGCGGCATCGATACTGGCGAAGGTGACGAGGGACCGGATTATGGAGGAGTATCACGTGCAGTACCCGCAGTACGGGTTCGATAAGCACAAGGGGTACGGGACGAAATATCATCAGGAAATGATAATCAGGCACGGGTTATGCGCGATTCACCGCAGGACTTTTTGTGAAAATATCGTTATGAGGACGGATTTTTTGGGGGATCTGGGCTGATTTTTGATTGTGTAAGTCCTTGAATCCCATCAACATACAGGTTTTGATAATCTGAAAGGGCGGATGAATATGGCAGACGTAAAGGCATTTAAGGGGTACAGGTTTAAGTTAGGCATCCCCGACGACCTCGGCAGGCATTGCACCCCGCCGTACGACATGATCGACGACGCGATGGTGGACCGCTTCTACGACCTGCACGAGCACAACGTGGTGCGGATCATCCAGAACCGCCGCGAGGACGCCGACGCCGCCAACAAGGACCGCCACGTCCGTGCCGCAGCCTTCCTGAAGGAGTGGGTAGACAAGGGGGTCATCGTTCAGGACGCCGCCGACTCCGTATACATCTACCGCCAGCAGTTCACGGTCGAGCGCGGCGGCAAGCCGGTTACCTACGAGCGCACGGGCATCTGCGTGCTCTTAAAGCTGGTCGATTTTGAGGAGCAGATTGTCCTGCCGCACGAGTACACGCTGTCCGGCCCCAAGCAGGACCGCTACGAGCTTATGGAGACGACCAATGCCACTACCGAGCAAATTTTTGGCCTCGCCGCCGACGGCGACGGCGCGCTCTACTCCCTGATAAGCGAGGTCGCCGCCTCCTCGCTCCTTAAGGGGACGTTTACCGACGGCGACGGCACTGTCCACTCGCTGTATCAGTGCACGAACGCCGCGCAGATCGCCAAAACCGTCGAGCTTATGAAGACGCGCAGCATCCTGATTGCCGACGGGCACCACCGCTACGAAACCGCGCTGCGGTTCTGGCGGGAGCGGCAGCCCAAGTGGTTTAATCCCTTTACGTGGTTTAAAGATGCCGGCGCGTTCTCCCATGTAATGATGACGCTTGTCTCCATGGCCGACCCCGGCCTCGTCATCCGCCCGTTCCACCGCCTCGTCCGCAAGACCGGCGAGGGGCGGACTGCGGAGAGCATGATCAACGAACTGGCGAAATATTTTGACATGGAGGTTTTGGGCTCCGCGTCGGCGGCGGGGGTAGACAACGCGTTGTCGGCGGATGCGGGCAGCGGCGCGGCGGAGGTCGTCTACTGGGACCGCGCGTCAGGCGAACTGTTTGGGCTCCGCCTCAACGCCGGCGGCGAGGAGTTTCTGGCCGGCGCGATGCCGGAGCAGTCGGCTGCATGGAAGCGGCTCGACGTGTCGAAGATAAACTGCATCATCATCAACGGAATCTTGGACCTCCCGCTGAACGGGCACGTTTTGCACGACATCGTGCACTATGTGAACGATACGAGCGCCGGGGCGAAAAAATTATTGGAGGACGGTAACGATTACTACGGCGGCTTCTTCATCCGCCCGGTATCTATCAACGTTATAAACGATACGGTGAAGGGCGGGGAGCGTATGCCGCAGAAGTCTACGAACTTCTTTCCGAAACTGTATTCGGGGCTGGTGTTTAACAGGATGTAGCCGATATGCCGGAGGGATGATGTCTACAGGTATTGATTATACGGCGGATTTATCATCCGTACCCGGTAAACGGCGTGCGCCGGACGGGGCGTCCTGATGCGGTCGAAGCTGTTGCATATTCTCATCGGCCTGCTTCTTACGGGGCTTGGGCTTTATTTGTTTTTCCGCAAGGCCGGCGAGGGGGACGACGCGGTTCTCGGTACGCTGATGCGTGAGATCGGCAGTACGAATATCGCCGCCGTCATCGCCTGCGCGGTGCTTACGGTTATCCCCATGTGGCTGCGGGCGGTGCGGCTCGGGGTCATGCTGCCGGGCGATAAGCCGCTATCCGGCAATAACTTAGGTGATCTCTCGATAGACAAGGACGGCCTGCCGAACGCCGCCGCTAGGCCTAAGCGGCACAAGCGCGGGCTGTTTGCCGTTGTTACCGTATCCTACATGATCAACAACATCCTGCCCGCCCGCATCGGCGAGGCGGCGCGGGTCTTTTTGCTGTGGCGGCGCAACGGGTTCCCGATAACGGTGAGCATCGGCGCACTGCTGTTAGAGCGCGCGCTCGACATTGTTGCCTATCTATCTTTCCTCTTCCTGCCGGTACTGCTCTCCCCGTCCATAGCGGCGAGCCTGCGCGGCGTGACCCCCGCGGCGATGGCGGTAGCATGGCTTGCGGCGGCCGGGTTCGTCTTTCTCGCGGGCCTCTTCACGCTCTACGCGCTGCTGCCGAGGATTTTCAGGTCGGTATTCGGCCGTATGACGGTGTTCATGCCGGTGCGGGCAAGGGCGTGGGCGGGCAAGGTGGGCGCGGAGCTCGAATCGAGCTTGGACTGGGTCTTCTCGCCCCGCAAGGCCTCCGCCGTTGCCGCCCTCACGCTCGCCACGGGCCTTTGCTACGCGGCGATGCTCCCCATCCTCATAGGCGATTGGACGGCGTTCGGTTACATGGAGGCCGTTTTCTGCCAGTCTTTCGCGGCCTTCGGGGCCTCGATCCCCCTCGCCCCCGGAAGCGTGGGAACCCTCCACGCCGTCCTTCTGCAAGGGCTGACGGTAACGGGGATAGAGGCCGGAAAGGCGCGGGCGGTAGTGGTGCTGTACCATGGGATACAGTACGTTGTCGTTACCGGGCTGGGGCTTGTGCTGCTGTTTGGGCTTAATATACGAATCAGGGATTTTGTCAAAAAATCATAAGCTAAAGTCAACATCCACGGCAAAAAATGGTTCTGATGCGAATGTTTTGACGTTTAATCAAGAAAATCCTTTAATCGGGCAAATCAAGGTTCAGACAATAGGTGTTGCATTTTGGCCGGGCATTAACGTAATTTAATGTATTGACATATCATTACCTCTTACAGAAAATATCAATACCATGAGCGCAAACACCAGTAATGACGTACAGACCGCCCGCGAGCTGGGCACCGTAGTGGCGGATGTTAAGGCCGAGATCGGAAAGAGGGTCGTAGGGCAGATTGATGTTATCGACGACCTGCTCGCCTGCTTCCTCGCCGGCGGGCACTGCCTTCTCACCGGCGTCCCCGGCCTCGCCAAGACCATGCTCGTCCAAAGCCTCGCCCGCTGCCTCGACCTCGGCTTCAACCGCATCCAGTTCACGCCGGACCTCATGCCGTCGGACATCACCGGCTCGGAGATACTCATGGAGGAGCGGGGGAGCGGGAGGCGCGAGTTCAACTTCGTTAAGGGCCCGATATTCGCCAACATAGTGCTGGCCGACGAGATCAACCGCACGCCGCCGAAAACGCAGTCGGCGCTCCTGCAGGCGATGCAGGAGCAGGAGGTTACGTCGTCCGGCGTTACGCACAAACTGCCCGCCCCCTTCTGGGTGCTGGCGACGCAGAACCCCATCGAGCAGGAGGGCACGTATCCGTTGCCGGAGGCGCAGCAGGACCGGTTCATGTTTTCGATACAGGTGGGATATCCCGATGCCGAGTCGGAGATGCTGATCGCCCGGAATACGGCGGATTACCAGAATGTAGAATTGAAGCCTGTGGTGACGAAGGAACAGATATCAGCGTTCAGAGATTTAGTCAAGCGCGTCCCCGCCGCCGATTCGGTGGTTGCCGCCGCGGTGAAACTCGTCCGCGCCACGCGCCCTGCCGAGAAGGAGTGCCCGGAGGATGTCCGCAAATACCTGACGTGGGGCGCCGGCCCCAGAGCTTCGCAGTTCCTCGTCCTCGCCGCCAGAGCCTTCGCCTTGTTGGACGGCCGCCCCGCCCCGGACGTAAAAGACATCCACCGCGCCGCCTACCCCGTCCTGCGCCACCGGCTGGTGCTGTCGTTCCACGGTGACGTGGAGGGGGTCAGCGTTAACGACATTATATGGAAATTGATCAGGGCGGGTTGATGCGGCGGTGGGCGGCTTTGCCGTCCCGCGTTGCATCATTATAAAACCTGACTTTAGGATTTGTTGTTAAGGGGGATTTCCCCCCCCCCCCCCCCCCCCCCCCCCCCCGATGTCTATCTAAAAAATATGAAAAAGCTTTTGACATGGGCATTGGCATAAAATATTTTCAGTTTAGTTTTTGGGTAACGGGATTGTAACTGCGCTGCCGCTTGTCCGGCGGTTTGGGGTTCGGGCGGATAGGTCGGCCACCCATATTTTGCCAGCCCTGGTCTTGCTGTGCAAGCCCTTATTCGGGCTGGTAAAACGTCAGTTACCTAGAACGTTAAGTGCAAGTTTTGCAGGCGTATGAAAATTAAAATATTATTATAATGGTTATGGAATAAAGAAACATAATAAAAAACTATTGACTATATTGTTGTTTTTTTGTAAAATATGAATAAAATATATTATATACTTTAAAAGGAGTTTATATGCCAACAACCTATGAAACAAACGATGGTCAAAGATTTGAATTTGAATCAGATGCACAGAAACACGCTAATAAAATAGCACAAAACCATGAGGAATTAGTTTCCATAAACAAAGGACATCGTGCTAGTATGTTCGAAAATTATAACCAAATGGTAAGAGATTTTAATGCGGGTAATTGGAAAAAGGTACTTGACAAAGACGTTTTTGAAGATAAACAACGAACATTTTATAGATATAGTAATGTTCTTCCAGATGATGCATTTGAGCAAGCAAAAACAATGTTAAGTATTGCACGTACAAAAATAGTTGGTAGTTATAAAGGAAGATTAAGTCTTGAATACGATGCTGTATATGAAGGGGATATAGTCGAAGGAAAACCTCACGGAAAAGGAAAATATACACTTAGAGGCGGTGAATTTTACGAAGGAGATTTTGTTGACGGCAAATGGCACGGAAGAGGAAAATATACTGAAAAAAGTTATGTTTACGAAGGTAGTTTTACAAATACTTACAAGAGCGGTAGAGGTAGAATTACATTTCAAAATGGAGATGTTTTCGAAGGTGATTTCGACCCCGAAAAAAACGAAGGTGAAGGAACAATGACTTATGCTAACGGAAAAGTTAAAAAAGGAAAATGGACTTGTTGGAATGACAAGTTTAAGGGAAAAGGTTTATTTGGTTAATAATATAAAATAAATAGCGGAATAAAAATAAAATAAATAAATTTTGTTTGAAAAGCAAAACCTGCACTTAACAAACAATAACTGCTACGCCGCCTGTTCGGCGGCTCGCGGGGTACGAAAAATTACAGTCGGGCTACGCCCTTTGTGTAATTTTCTCGTACCCACATTCCAGCCCACCAAAAAACCTTCGGTTTTTTCTTATAAGGTGGGCTGGAACGTCAGTTATTTAGAACGTTATGCGCAAGACTAAGCCAAGAAAAAGTTAAAAATTATAAAATTTTAATATTGACATTATAATAGGAATATAGTAAAAATAATTATGTTTAATAAATTTATTGAATATGTGGGTAACAATTTTAGAAATCCTAATGGAATAGGCGGGAAAATAGCCACTAAAATAATGAATATTATGAATCAAAAACAATATAAAGCAGTATTGAATAATATAAATTTAGAAAATAATGGTGTTTTATTGGATATAGGATTTGGAAATGGATATTTAATAAATAAATTATTCAAGATGAATAATAATATAAAAATATATGGTATAGATATATCAAATGATATGGTTAAAAATGTCTCAAAAAAATATAAACAATATATTGACAATAATCGTCTAAAATTATTATTAGAAAATATAAATAATAAAACAACATTTGAAAATGAAATGTTTAATAAAATATATACAGTAAATACAATATATTTTTGGGATGATTTACAAGAATGTTTTTCAGAAATCAAAAAAATACTAAAACCGGATGGAATATTTATAAATGCAATATATACAAAAAAACAATTAGACAAAACAAAATTTTCAAGAAAAGGATTTAATAAATATTCAAAAGAAGAAATAATAAAAATAACAGAAGAAAATGGAATGACAATAAAGAAAATAATTGAAATAAAGGAGAATATATCATATTGTATAATATCAGAATATGTAAAATAAATTGTAATGTGGCTTAGTCCAGCGCATAACAAACGGTAACTGCTCACCGCCCTGATCGGCCGGCTCGGCTTCCTTAACCCCCCAAAAAGATAATCGTGTAATAATTTGGCTCTACTCCCATTCTATTTGGTAAATGTTAATTTGTTGCGATAATGACGTTGTAGATATTATGTTATGCTTGTGGGGTCGCCACTTGCGTTTTCAGTGTGAAAAAAGCTACCTTCACTCTAAGGGGTCCTATTTCAAACCACCGTGGTACCTCTTGGCGAGGTCCACAATAAAAGAGA
>Ga0209755_10002113_pt1 | contig 28080 bp, 19 predicted proteins | sample TergutCo191P1_FD_187301 | JGI IMG/M metagenome (GOLD analysis project Ga0209755, IMG submission 187301) | Cornitermes sp. P1 segment gut microbial communities from Petit-Saut dam, French Guiana - Co191P1 (SPAdes) (version 2) | ecosystem: Host-associated > Arthropoda: Insects > Digestive system...
CTTATTGACGGCGTAGGTACTCAAATGCATATATGGACTTCTGACCTGAATATAAATAATGTGCGCAGCCATTTTGAAAAACTAAGCAGTCTGGGTATTGAAATAGCTGTAACTGAAATGGATGTGCCGGGTAAAGCTTATTATGACGGTATTGTAAAATATGGGTACGACACAGATATGTCTGAAAGAGACGCAATAGCTCAAGCTCTCGTTTACGCCAGAATAATGCAGGTTATTAAAGAATATTCCGCTCATATTACCCATGTTACTTTCTGGGGCTTGGATGATAATACAAGCTGGCTTTCAAGTTTAAACCCGGCTCTCTTTGACTGGAAATTAAACGCGAAACATGCCTTTCACGCTGTAAGTGATCCTGATAGTTTTATCAGACAGTATGGAGGAAGTACACGGAGGTAAAAATGAAAAACAAATATTTTTTAGTTTTAATGTTTATTTTCGGAGTAACATCAATCAGTTTCGGCTCAGGAACTTCCGAAAATGATAATAAAAACGCGCCTGTACGAAGTTTAAGCAGTTACCCCGAATTCAACAGCGAAGGTTATACAATTAAGCATTTTGAAGAAACTCCCGAAGCGTTTCCAAATCCTATGAAAGGATTCAAAGGCGATCGTAATCCTGAAGGCATGAATTTTCTAAACAGTATATGTTTTCAAAATCATGAATACGCAAGTGTTTACAGGCACTATATAAAATATTCAGATTTGGAATCATCAGCCAATGATACAGTGCAAAAAATTATAGACTGGAGTAACAGGGCATGGGCAGGAATTGAAAAAAGAAATATAAAGGTTAATCCCCGTATTTTATTAACATTCCCGATAGCGCCTGACGGCGCTTTTTCTCCCGGATGGCATAATGCAATGGAATATAATGAATTTTGGCCTTCCGATATTCCTCAGGAAGGATTTGTTTCCAGATGGTTTTCAAAGGAACTGGAAGAACGGTTAAGAAAATTTATATTAAAACTGGGACAGGCATGGGATAATGATCCAAGAGTTGCGGCTGTTGAAATAGGTCTATGGGGTTATTGGGCAGAGCACAATCTGTCAACTGATGCGCCTAATTCCAATTATTATGACGGAATAATACCGAAGTCGATGGCGAAAACACTTGGAGACGCATTTAACGAAGCTTTTAAAAATAAAAAAGGTATGGTTCGTTATCCGTATCAGTTTACAGATCATCAATTTGGCGTTGTCCATGACAGTTTCGCAAAACCTGATGAACAAGATTACGACAGAATAATCAATACAATACGGCGAAACAATATATGGAAAGATCAAATAATCACCGGTGAAATTGCGTATGATTTTGATATGAGCTCTCTTTATGGATCAAACCCTGATAACACTCTTAGAAATAACAAGTATTCAGATTATATTATCAGCCAGATAAAAAGAGCGTATGCATCAAGCCTTGGCTGGATTTCATATTACACTTATGGAGATTTATCATTAAAATACAATACTACCAGAATACAAAAAGCGCTTGGTTACAGGTATGTAATCCGCTCTGCTGTTTATAAAGAAAAAGCCAGTAAAGGCGAGAGTATTAATTTTGGTTTTGAAGTTTCAAATATCGGCAGCGCGCCGTTTTATTATAACTGGCCTGTCGAAGTCAGCTTGCTTGATCAAAACCGTAATGTCGTTTATAAAAAGAATCTGAATGTTGATATTCGCACATGGCTTCCAGGCGAAAAGTATACAATCATTGACAATATTACAATACCAAATAATTTAACGGACGGAGTTTATTTTTTAACAGTAGCAATCCTTGATCCTGCCGGTAATTTACCTTCTTTACGCTTTGCAAATACCAATTATTTTTACGGCGGAAGAACGCCAATTGGAATTATCGGTGTAAATACAGAGCCGCAAAGGGACTTCGGAAAATTTGATTTATTGTATATCGACAGGTCATTACAATATACAATCAGAAACGCTAATCCCGCAAACAGAACCATTAACAGGGAGCAGGGAATACCTGCTGTTTTTGACAGATTAAATACAGATATTTGGAATGGTTCTACAATGAATATCCGAACTGGTTCTGAAACAATAAACGGCGTTAATTTTACTGTGTATACCATAAATGGTAATCATGTGAAAGACAGTCATGCAAAAGCAATTACCGCCGGTAATGCCGCCACGGTTAATAACCTAAAAAGAATGAGAGCTTTTTCTTTTACAATTCTGGGTGACGGAAATGATTATAAAGTATCGCTGCAAACAAGCGATATATGGTCTAATGCAGGCGGCTGGGATATTTATCATACCATTATTCCTACTATAAAAGGAGAAGCGATTAATGTAACAATCTTTGTTGATACTCTTGTACAAAGTGGATGGACTGGAAAATTTTCACCTTTTATTCAAAGCAATGTTCAAAGTATTCAATTTGAACCTTATTATAATAATGGTGTTGGACGATTTGAATATAAAATTTATGATATCAGAACGTATCAATAAGGAGTATGAAAATGAAAAATAAATTTTTATTTTTTGCTTTTATTTTATTAATTTCCGTAAGCCTCTCCGCACAGGATCGCGGCCGTCCCATCACGCTTGCCGGCTTTGGCACTACTGTTGATGTTCCAGGCAGCTATGGCGATACATGGGCAAGCGCATGGAGCGCGGACGACAGCGTAATCTTTATGAACAATGACGGCACAGGAATAACCGGCGCCGGAAGCGGAACAAGATATTATCCTGCACATGCGTGTATAAATTATGTTCCGCCGAATTTTACGCCGGAAAACCATGCCAGTCTTACAAATCAAAGAGACGGAAGAAGAATTATCCACCCGATAGATAAAAATGATTTTACAGCCAAATATTTTAGTAATTTTCAAGGACCTCAGCCTTGGTATCCGTATTCTACTGATATTTACGAAGTAGACGGCGTTTTATATTGTAATTTTATTTATTCATTTCAAATACCCGGTAATTGGGGTTTTTTGTACAGCAATTTTATGCGCTCTACAGACAGCGGAAGAACATGGCAGAATCACAAAGGACAGACAGACACAAGAACAGAGGCAAACTGGACAGACGCATTTTTCCCGGAAGGCTGGGAAAATCCAAGATTTGTCAAATACGGCAGAGGCGGAATTGCACCTAACGTAGACGGAGCTCGGGAATATGTTTATTTTTCCAGCGCCTATGTACAAAGTAAATATAAACCGCCCGGAGGAGAGGAACACGGGGGAAACTACATAGCGCGTATCAAAAGGAGTGATTTACTGGAATGGAAAACAACTCCTGACGGCAATGGTAACAATGTAAGAAAAAAACTGGAATTCCTTAGTTACGGATGGATTAACACCTTAGCCGACGCGCAGGCTGTCAGTGACAGGCATTGGACAACAGATTACTCAAGAGCCAGACCTATAGGTAATAGTCCTTTTTTTAATATTGTATATAACGAAAAACTTAAACGGTATTTTGGAACATCCAATGACGGCGATTGTTTTCAGGAACCAAAAGTGGAATGTTCTATATTTATGTTAGAAGCGCCATACCCCTGGGGACCCTGGACAGAAATTATTGACGAACATATGACAGCAAAAGCAGACGATAATTTGAGTTGGTCTTTTTTATCGCAAAAATACATAAGCTCAGACGGTTATAAAATGTGGGTGGCTGTTAATGGCGCTCATGCGGAACTAAATCATATAAACAAAGAAGGATATATCCTTAAATTTTTACCTGCCTATCTTACTTCCGAACCTGTTCAGACAGTAATGGCAACAGACACTGCCAGGGTATCAGTTAATGGACTGGCACAGCAAACTCAAAGAGAATATAGATGGGGTTCTGTAACAGGCTCTTCAATAGGATACGGCGGTTTTACTCAAGACGGCAATAATCTTACATTTAACATTTATGCGTCAAGTGCAGGAGATTACATTGTAAATTTCCGTTACCGTACAAAAGGAGTTCCGCCCTGGACAAACATTGCGGCATTCCGCCGTGATCCCCTTCCAAGTATCAGCCTTTATGTAAATAATAATAAAGCAAAACAGCTTAGACTTGGCAGAAGCATTCAAACATACGCAGAATGGACAGAAATGTCAATTTTTCTGCGGCTAAATGCCGGAAGCAACACCATTACATTCCAGCGCGACAGAGGCGATATAAGCGATTCTGTTGTAATCAGCAGACTAAAGTACGCATTATATACAGGAACATCACCGCTTCCTTTGGATAATGTCGTAACTGCCGGCAGTTCAGCCGCTCCTGCGGCAACAACACAGGCTTCAACAGGAACACAAGCGGTAATCAGCAGCTGGAATACGGTAAACGGCAGCGGATCGTCAATCAGCCTAAGAACAGCCAATAATGAAAATATCGGCGGTCAAAGGTTTACTGCCTGGACAATTACAGGTTCTCTCGCTCCTGACAGTTACGCAGTAGCCATAGGCGCTCCAAACAGCGCAGCATTACGCGCTATGAGAACGATGAAATCCTTTTCATTTACTGTTTTGGGAGACGGAAAAAATTACATGGTATTACTGCCTACAAGGGAAACAAATCAAATCAGTGATCATTATTACGCTGCATTCCCAACTGTTGCAGGCGAAGTAACTACAGTTACGATTTTTATTAACGAACTTGCGCAAACAGGATACACAGGAAAACCGCTTGCGTTTAACCAAAACAATATCCAGCAAATTCAATTTCAGCCTGTTGATCAAGGAGCGTTTAATCTTAAAGTATGGGATATCAGAACGTATCAATAAGGAGTATGAGGCAGATAAAATATTAATACATTGCCTTGATATATTCTAAAAACCATAATAAAATATTATAATGCAGGAAAGCTTTACATTGCGTGAACAGGAAATATTAAATCTTCTGCTTGAAGGCATTTCGACCAAAGAAATCGCTTATAGATTAAATATTTCCGTTAAAACAATTTATTTTCACAGAAACAATATTTATAACAAACTTGATGTTCATAATTATCACGAACTTATAACAAAAGCTTTATTAATAAAAAACAAACAGGAAGAATCAAAAACTTTGGCAAAAACGGAGTTTTCACAATCTCAGTCTTTAAAATCAAATAAACTGTATAAAATATTGATTTCCGCCGGAATATTTGCTCTCAGTTTAATCTTAATTTTAAATATAGTATTTTTAAATAATAATACAGAAAAAAACAAACCTTCAGTTAATTCAACGCATGATGAAATAAAACTAACCGACGGATCAACCTTTTATATAAAAACTTTTGACCTAATTCAATTAAAGGCATTAAAGTATATTAACGGCGATGATACTCTTCATTATTATTGGTCAGGTAAAGATATATTTTTATCAGATATTTATGACGGTGATGTAAAAAAATTAATTCCATATAATAGCGGTCATGGAAACTGGCTGAAACTGCGGTTATCCGGCACAATCGATAAAGAACTTGATCATGCCCAGGTAGTTATAAATCTAATAAAACCTGACGGTAAAAACCATCATCTTGCAAGCTGCGGATTACAGAGATTCAGTAAAGTTGGTCCTGGTGATTTCTCGGAAATATTTTATTTATCAGGAAATTGGGATTATACCATGAAAATCCTGAATCAGGATGAGCTGCCTGAAGGCGAAATTATTGTTGAAATAAACCATGTATTGAATCAAAAATACAAAGACGAATGGTTAATTTATAACGATGAAATCCCTGATTACATACCCAATGGAACAGTCATGGCGACCATCCGCGACTTAAAAATTGAACCTGTCTTTTAATCCGCATTTTAATTAAAACCTATACAATTTTTCTGTTTCATATCAGTAATTCCAGAGTTTTATTTGTTAAACTAATAACGATGATTTCATTAAAAGAGGAGAAAAATGTGAAAATTTAATTTAATTACTATAGAAATAACAGCTGATGTCCGGCGTGAAGGAGCGGCAGGAGACATTCACTGGCAGGAAAATATTTTGATCTGTTAAAACATCATTATAATATTGTCACTTCTACAACAACATTTCCAATCCAACTGGCGCCCCTTAACAAGGCAGGAATTTAAACGCAAAACAGGCAGTAGGCGATCCGGATGGTTTTCTAAGACAATATGGCGGAAGAACACGGCGATAAAAACAAAATTTGGGATATAAGGACATATCAATAACGGTATCTTGCAAAAACCTGCGCATTTATAGATAATAAAGAAACTACATTTTTTCTATAAAAAAAGGAGCATTTATAATGAAAAAGAAAATTATTCTTGCATATTCGGGCGGGCTTGACACAACAGTGATTATTCCCTGGTTAAAGGAAAATCAGGACTGTGACGTAATAGCAGTATGCGTTGATGTGGGGCAGGCTGCCGACTGGAAGGGTATTCAAAAACGGGCAATAGCTACGGGTGCATCGGCATGTTATATAGCTGATGTAAAAAAAGAATATGTTGAAGAATATATCTGGCCGGCGCTTAAAGCAGGAGCCGTTTACGAAGACAAGTACCTTTTGGGCACTTCTACGGCGCGCCCGCTTATCGCCAAAGTGCTGGTGGATTACGCGCGGAAGGAAAAGGCGGATGCTGTCGCTCACGGCGCAACCGGCAAGGGAAACGATCAAGTCAGGTTTGACGTGTCAATCATGGCTCTGGCGCCGGATTTGGAAATTATCGCGCCGTGGAGAACATGGAAACTTAAAAGCCGCGATGATGAAATGCGGTATCTTGCAAGAAGAAAAATTCAGGTTCCTTTTAAAAAGAAGAACTCCTACAGCGTAGACGACAATCTTTGGCACATATCACACGAAGGGCTCGACCTTGAAAACCCGGAAAACGAACCTCAGTATAAAAAACTGCTCTTTAAAACGGTTTCGCCTGAAAGAGCTCCCAATAAGGCTGAATATATAGAAATAGAATTTGAGAAAGGCATTCCTGTCGCGCTTAACGGCAAAAGAACGGAAGGCGTCGCCCTTATCAATCAGCTTAATAAAATCGGCGGAGCTAACGGTATCGGCATCGCGGATTTAATAGAAAACCGCGTTATCGGAATGAAAGTCCGCGGCGTATACGAAACTCCCGGCGGAACCATCCTCTATTATGCGCATAAAGAGCTTGAGCATATCTGTCTTGACAGGCAGACATATTCATTCAAACAGCAATTATCCCTTAAAATGAGCGAACTTATTTACGGCGGTTTATGGTTTACTCCGTTACGGGAAGCGATTTCCGCCTTTGTCGACAGCACTCAAAGCTCTGTAAACGGCAAGGTAAGGATTAAACTTTACAAGGGATCGATCAGCTCGGCGGGCGTTACCTCTCCTACTTCGCTTTATAATACCAGCCTTGCAAGTTTTACAACAGGCGAATTATTTAACCATGCCGACGCAAAGGGCTTTGTTAAAATTTACGGGCTTCCTGTCCTTGTAAAATCGCTTATGGAGCAGGAAAAGAAAGGAGGCGCAAAACAGGCGGCTGCTTCGGCTTCCGGCAAAAAGAGCTCTTCTTCAGGTAAAGGAAAAGCGGCGTCAGGCAAAGGCAGGGCTGCTAAAAAATAATTTTTAGGAAAGTTGTTCAAAAACGCGAACCTATGGTTCGTAAGTTTTTGAACAACTTTATTTCATCCGCCGCTTCCCGGTCAGCTACGGCAGAGAATAAATGGCAAAGAAAAAAGAAAAAAAAGTAAAAAAGAAAGTATCAGGGACAAAACCTCTTTGGGCAGGACGGCTTTCTGAAACACCCGCGAAGGAGGCTTTCGATTTTCAGGCTTCCATAAATATTGATAAACGGCTTATATTTGACGATATAACGGGAAGCATGGCTCATGCTGAAATGCTGGGCAATCAGGGAATAATTCCAAAAAACAGCGCCGTAAAAATCGTTAAAGAACTCGAAAAAATCACTGAAGAAATAAAAACCGGCAAACTGTCAATTGATTCTTCGCATGAAGACATTCATTCATTTCTGGAAGCAGTTCTTACAGAACGCCTCGGCGATACGGGAAAAATGGTTCACGCGGGGCGCAGCCGCAACGATCAGGTAGCTGTTGATTTCCGGTTATATTTAAAAAAAGCAGTTCCGGAATTAAAAACTGAACTTACTTCATTAATCAATGTTCTTTTGGATACAGCGCAAACTCACGTAACAAGTATAATGCCGGGTTACACGCATCTTCAAAGAGCGCAGCCTGTAACGCTTGGGTATCATCTTGCGGCATGGTGCGCAGCTCTTGCGCGGGATTATTCGCGTTTCAGCGACGCGTTAAAAAGGCTTGACGAATGCCCGCTTGGAAGCGGCGCATTGGCAGGCACATCGCTTCCTCTTGACCGCAAAGCAGTCTGCGCATCTCTTGATTTCAGCCGGCTTACGCTTAACTCCATGGATGCAGTCGCGGATCGCGATTTTGCGCTGGAAATCTCAGGCGCCTGCGCAATCACAATGGTTCATCTGTCGCGCTTCTGCGAAGACGTGATCCTGTGGGCAAGCGAAGAATTTAAATTTATTGAACTTGCGGAAAGCTGGAGTACAGGTTCTTCGATTATGCCGCAGAAAAAAAATCCAGACTTCGCGGAACTAATCCGCGGAAAGAGCGCAAGGACTGCCGGAAATCTTGTAACTCTTTTCACGCTCATTAAAGGTCTGCCTTACGCATATAACAAAGACCTTCAGGAGGACAAGGAATCCCTGTTTGACAGTCTTGATACGCTGAATAACTGCCTTAGAATGTTTTCAGGCATGATGGGTGCTTCTCAATTTAACCTGAAACGCATGAAGGCAGCCTGCACTGGCGGTTTTCTTGAAGCGACAGACACGGCGGAATATCTTGTCCGCAAAGGACTGCCTTTCCGCGATGCTCATGAAAAAGCAGCTCTTATTGTACGCAGCTGCGTCAAGAAAGGAATAAAACATATTTCTGGGTTATCTCTTGCCGAATTAAAAGAATACTCTCCTCTTTTTGAGGAAGATATATTCAAAGCGATAACTCCCCTTGCTTGCGTAAAAGCGCGGGAACTTCCAGGCGGACCTGCTCCAAAAGAAGTCCGCCGCCAGATAAAAATTTTGAGAAAGAAGGTTCAATGATTTTTTTCCGCAGACAGCCTGAAAATCCCATAAAATGAATAACAAAGAAAAATTTATAACAATAATGGAAAAATTCATAAAGCTTGCATCCGTGCGGCTGAGCGATGATGTAATGGTCTGCCTTGAAGAAATGCGTAAAGGCGAAGACTCAACATTGCAGAAAACGATTTACGACAGTTATTTTAAAAATTTACAAATGGCGTTAGACCTTGGCTGCCCGTGCTGTCAGGACACAGGCATGCTTCAATTTTATATAAAAGCGGGAACAGGCTTTCCTCATCTTGATATAACCGAATACGCGCTTACAGAAGCCGTACGCCGCGCAACCGCAAGCGTACCGTTAAGACCCAATGCGGTAAATTATTTTGATGAAAAAAATACAGGCGACAATATCGCTGAACGCTCCCCGTGGATTGACTGGGAAATAAAACCCTGCCTTTCAGAGATGGAAATCACATTGTATTTTTCAGGAGCGGGATGCAGCCTTCCCGGACAAGCGCGGGTCTTTAAACCTTCCGACGGACTTGAAGCGATCATTCCTTTTGTATTTGACGCTGTGTGCGGATCAGGGATCAACGCCTGTCCTCCCCTGCTTGTCGGCATAGGGCTTGGGCACAATATAGAAAATGCGGCGGTACTTTCAAAAAAAGCATGTTTAAGACCTTTAAAAACCGAACACCGGCATCCTAAAGGTGCGGAACTGGAAAAGCGCATAACGACAGCCCTGAACAGCCTTGGCATGGGAGCGCAAGGACTGCGCGGCAGCAGATGCGTAATGGGGGTTCATATCGAATCATCGGCAAGGCATACGGCAACCATTGCATGCGCTGTGAATGTATCGTGTTATGCGCTTCGCCGCGGCATAATCCGTTTAAAAAGCGATCTTTCCTACAGCCTGCCGACATACACGGGAGCGGAATTATGATTCTTAATTCAAGGAACATTTTAGAAAACAGGGTGTTAAACCTTCCGTTACAGGATGAAGATATTAAAGATTTACGCATTGGAGATATAATTTCACTTTCAGGAACTCTTGTAACAGGAAGGGACGAAGTTCACCATAGAATAACAGAAGGAAAAATGGATTCTCCCGTTGATTTAGAAGGAATGGCGATTTATCACGCAGGACCGATTGTCAAGGAAAGGCAGGGAAATTACGAAATTGTCTCGATAGGACCGACTTCATCCGTACGCATGGAAAAATGGGCGGCGGATTTTATCGCAAAGACAAAGGTAAAAGTGATGATCGGCAAGGGCGGTATGGGAGAGAAAACGGCAAATGCCTGCCGCGAGTACCGTACAATTCACTGCATTTACCCGGGAGGATGCGCAGTCCTTGGAGCAAGCCAGATTAAAAATATAGAAAGCGTCTTTTGGCCGGAATTGGGAATGGCGGAATGTCTTTGGGTAATGAAAACCGATCTTTTCGGTCCTTTAATAGTCAGCATTGATACTGACGGAAACAACCTTTTTTCATCAAATTCTGCTTTTTTTTCCGCAAAAAAAAACCAACTATTGACAATTTTATAGAAAAGAAAACATAATATAACTGAGGTCATTAGTGAAAACGATTTTTGCCGTTGATGACAGTGATACCAACTTATCTATGGTAGAAACAGCTCTTGAAGATCTTTACAATGTAATGACAATTCCGTCAGCGGCAAGAATGTTCGATTTATTGGGTAAAATAACGCCGGATATAATCTTACTTGATATAGAAATGCCCGTGATGAACGGGTTTGAAGCCATAAAAATACTAAAAGCAAGCCATTTATGGACAAGCATACCTGTTATTTTTTTAACAGGGCGCAATGATCCTTTAATAGAAGTTCAGGGACTGGAATACGGCGCTGTGGATTTTATCACAAAACCGTTCTCGGCGATTGTTCTCCAGAAACGCATCATGATACATCTTCACATCGACATGCTGATCCGTGAACGGACACATCAGCTCACCCAATTGCAAAACAGCATTATGTATGTTCTTTCCGATATGGTAGAAAACCGTGACAAGGGAACCAAAGGGCATGTTGATCGTATTTCATTGTACACAAAATTGTTAATAGAAGAGATAAAAAAACGCGGGTTATATCCTGAAGAAATTAATGAATGGGACGAAGATAAATTCACCTTCTCCACGCGCATGCACGATTTGGGGAAAATATCCATTTCCGATATCATTCTGAATAAACCGGACAAATTGACAGAGGAAGAATTCGAAATTATGAAAACCCACGCCTCGGAGGGCGAACGCATAATTGACGAAATAATGGCGCGGACAGGAGAAGGCGAATATCTTCGTTATGCAAAATTATTCGCAGGTTTTCATCATGAACGCTGGGACGGCAAAGGGTATCCGCGCGGGCTTAAGGGAACAGAAACTCCCCTGCAGGGGCGCATTATGGCAATCGCGGACGTATATGACGCGCTTGTCTCCGACCGTCCGTATCATAAAGCGTTTGCGCATGACGAAGCTGTAAGAGAAATTATGGAAAATTCAGGCAAACAATTCGATCCTGTCCTTGCGGAAATATTTTTTGATTTAAAAGATCAATTCAAAAATATAACAGAAACATATCACCGCGAACATGACAATCCGGGAAAATAGTCTTTCTTAGATCAACAAATAAAATGAAAAAGCCGCATAAAAGTTGCCGGCGCATGGATTTTTAAATCGGAGGGAAAATGAACGAGTATCTTGCTGATAAAAATGAACTAACGCGCAGCTTCGGCGTAGACGCGTCAATAGGGTTAACAAGCGAACAGGTAAAGGAAAACGCGGAAAAATACGGTTCCAACGCCCTGAAGAGGGCTAAGCCTGAATCTTTACTGAAACGCATCTGGGCTTCCGTGACAGAACCCATGCTCCTATTGCTTATGATGGCGGCTTTAATTGCGCTGGTTGTAAATATTGCAAGCGCAGCAACAGGCGGCGAAACCGACATTTTAAAGGTTGTCGGGATTTTCATGGCTATCTCGCTATCGGTAACAATTACCGTAGCAATGGAAGGAAAAAGCGCGAAGGCTTTTGAAGCTTTAAACAGAATCAACGATAACATTGTAGTAAAGGCGCTGCGTAACGGAAGCCCGGTTATGTTAAACCAGAAGGACATTGTTGCAGGCGACATTCTGCTTTTAAATACCGGGGATAAAATACCGGCGGACGGAAGACTTATTGAAAGCGTTGAATTATCCGCAGACGAATCCTCCCTGACGGGAGAAAGCGTTCCTGTAAAGAAAAACGCGCTGTGGGCAGACGGCGATGAAAAAACGCCCCTTGCCGAACGCCGCAATATGCTCTATTCAGGCACATACATAACAGGAGGGTTCAGTAAACTGATTGTAACCGCAGTAGGAGGCAAAACCGAATTCGGCAAGATCGCGCACGAGCTTTCGGGCGCACAGAAAACGACAACCCCTCTTCAGGAACGTCTCGGACGAATGGGTAAACTTATCACCGTCATCGGCATAATCGCAGCGGCAATCCTGTTTGTTTCCCAGCTTGCAGTCATTGACTACAAAGGCGGAATGGTTTTCAAGAACATAATGGACGCGTTCCTTATGAGTATAGTTTTAATCGTGGCTGCGGTTCCTGAAGGATTACCGACAATCGTAGCAGTTTCGCTCTCTCTCAATATAATAAAACTGTCAAAACAAAACGCCCTTGTTAAAAAAATAATCGCCTCTGAAACAGTCGGCTGCATCAATGTTATCTGCTCTGACAAAACAGGAACGCTGACGGAAAACAAAATGACTGTTAACGGAGAAATCACGGACGGAATTGTCCTTCGCAACATCTGCATTAACAGCACGGCGGAGATAGGAGAAAACAAACTTTTTATAGGCAATCCGACAGAATGCGCGCTTCTTGTCGCAGCCGGAAAAACAGGCTTTGATTACAGGGAACAGAGAGAAAAAGCTCTTATTGCACATACGTTCCCGTTCTCATCCGAGAAGAAAAACATGACAACTGTTATACGGGAACAAAACGGATTTACCGCCTACAGCAAGGGAAGCCCTGAAAAAATATTCAGGTTATGCGATATGGACAGATCAGTCCGGGAAAACATTGAAAAACAAATTACAGTCTGGCAGGAAAAAGCCTGCCGTATTATCGCTTTCGCGCACAGGGAATTAAAAATTACCGGAAACGAGAATCCTGTTTTTAACGAAGAAGAAACGGAAAGCGGAATGATATTTGACGGGTTTGCAGCCATATCCGATCCTCTGCGCGCTGATGTATATGACGCGGTAAATCAATGCCGCCTTGCGGGAGTGGATGTAAAAATGCTTACAGGCGATAATATAACAACCGCAACGGCAATAGCGAACGAACTAGGTATTTTGAACAATGAGAAAATCGCAGTTGAAGCGCGTGAAATAGAAAGCCTGTCTGACGAAGAATTATCGCAAAAACTTTTAAAAATCAGGGTAATCGCCCGCAGCACTCCAACCATTAAAATGCGCGTTGTAAAATTATTGAAAGCGCAGGGAAATGTAGTAGCTGTCACCGGAGACGGCATCAACGACGCGCCTGCGTTAAAAAACGCGGATGTCGGGATTGCAATGGGAATTTCTGGCACCGAAGTTTCTAAAGAAGCAAGCGATATTGTCCTTTTGGATGATTCTTTTTCAACAATCGTTAATGCCATAAGATGGGGGCGCGGAATTTATGAAAACTTCAAACGTTTTATCTGCTTCCAGTTAACTGTAAATATTGCCGCTGTGGTTACTGTACTTGTCTCAACTACCCTGCTCGGTCTTAAACCGCCGCTGTCCGCGCTCCACCTGTTGTGGATCAACATCATCATGGACGGTCCTCCGGCGCTTGCTCTCGGTCTTGAACCGATACACAGCGACCTTATGAAAAAACCGCCTGTCAAACGCAGCGAAAACATTCTTTCACGTTCTCTTTTGACTCGTATCGGCATATCCGGTCTTTACATATCGGTAATATCGCTCTTACAGCATAAGTTTGATATTATGGGCGCCGGTGAAGAATACGCGCCGACTGTCATCTTCGCCATTTTTACGCTTTTCGCTTTGTTTAACGCATTCAACTGCCGCGAATTGTATACAACCACGATCTTTAAACACTTTTTCAAAAACAGGCTGATGCTCGCGGTCACAGGCATTACAATGCTGCTACAGGTTCTTATTATTCAGTTTGCGGGATCAGTATTCGGAACAAGACCTCTGCCTCTTGATTTGTGGCTGAAGCTTTTCGCAGCCGCATTCAGCATAGTAGTCGTATCGGAAATTGTAAAACTAATAATCAGGTGTTTTACATGGAAGCGCGCTAAATAATGCTTATAAGGTAGTCTGTCCATATATGGTAAATAACGGTTAATATCATCTTCTTATCCGTGTTTTCCGATAATATTACCATGAAAAAATTCGGTTTTTTGTTATTATTTCTTGCAATCTTATGCTCTTGCCTGTACGCGCAGGATTTAAACATAAGCGCCGGAGATTTACGTCTTGAGCTGCGTCCTGACGGCGGCTTTCATCTTTTCATAAGAAAAAGACCTGATATATCATCGGTACTAATAACTGAATCAACAAGAGATCCGACATTTCAGGCGGACAACTACGCATACCGCGCCGGTGAATGGAATTCAATTAACGGCAATGAAATTAGACTTCTTAACGGCGTCCCAATTCCGCAGGAAAGCAATATTTTCTCTCTTGTTTCATCTACTGTGGTTAATCACCCGGAATTGGGAGATGCTTTTCATATTTATATACCTTATATTCTTTATTACGGTTATGCGGGAGGTCGGCACGGAGAAGTTTATCTCACAGACGGAACGTATCTCAATATAAGAGCTTTTGTCCTTCCCTATGCCGATTACAGGGGCGCTTTTAAGGATAATCCGTTTTTACTGGAGGCAAGACAGGAACCGCCGCATATTCCCCCGCGGGGTTATATACCTGAGACATACGCCGCGTTCAGGGAAATTGCCGTTTCAGGCGGAGGAGACTTAATTCTTTCACGGAGTCCTGATGATGTAGTGGATTTAATACGCAGTGTTCTTGAAAAAGAAAGGGGTAAAACGCTGGATTTTGTAATTTGCCTTGATACTACAAACAGCATGAAAAAATATATTGATCCTGTCCGCGAAAAACTTATTCCGGTATTGCATGAAATGCTGGGCGGATTTCTCTCTTTCAGGATCGGCATGGTTTTATACAAGGATTATTATGACGAATACCTTACAAAAATAGTCCCTTTTACATCTGATTTTGAACAATTCCAGATCGAGCTTAACGCAATCAGGGTATCAGGCGGCGGCGATATTCCTGAAGCTGTTTATGAGGCTCTTTATGACGGCGCGGTTAAATTTACATGGGAAGCGGACGCAAGAATAATGATTTTAATCGGAGACGCGCCTCCGCATCCAAGACCAAGGGGAAGAATCACCAAAAATACGGCGGACAGCGCCATTAATGAAAGAGAAATAAAAGTGCACGCAATGCTGCTTCCGCAGTCAACAAACCCGTAGAATGTAGAATAAGGGAAATATTATTTTGGGAATAATGGAAGCTGTCATACTGGGAATAGTCCAGGGGCTTACGGAATTTTTACCTGTAAGCAGTTCAGGTCATCTTGTTCTGTTACAGAAAATATTCGGGATAAAAACGCCTCCTTTGGTTTTTGAAACCCTGCTTCACGCTGGAACTCTTGCCGCGGTTTTGGCAGTTCTGCGCAAAGAGATTTTTGAATTACTTAAAAAACCTTTTCAGCCTCTTACAGGATATTTAATAATTGGCACAATTCCTGCCGTGATCGCAGCTCTTTTATTCGGAGATTATATTGAACACGCATTCGCGACAGGAAAGTATCTTGGTTTCTGTTTTTTAATTACATCTGTGCTGTTAATTTGCGCAGAAAAACTTTCATTCCGCGCAGAATCAAATACTGAACTTAAAAAAAAGGAAGCGATGAATTGGCTCGATGCGCTTGTGATAGGTATCATGCAGGCAGTTGCAATCGCCCCCGGAGTTTCAAGGTCGGGAGCCACAATTTCAGCCGCTCTTTTCCGCAGACTTGATCGCGATTTCGCGGCTCGCTTTTCATTCCTGCTTTCCATCCCTGCGATAGCAGGCGCTTTTGTTCTGCACGTAAAAGACCTTGCTGGAGGAGAGACAGCTTCCGGAGAAATAGTTTCTAACGAAACTTTAGGCGCCGCGGTAATTATCGCAGGAACAGTAACAGCCGCAGTTGTCGGGTTTTTCGCGGTTAAGTTAATGTTAAAAATAATCCGCGAAAAGTCCCTTTACGGATTTGCCGTATACACCGCCGTCCTGGGCGCTCTTGTTCTGCTTGATCAATTTGTTACGCGATTTGTGTTTTAGCGTATCGCATTCTTAAGGATTCACGGTTTTTCATTCAAGGATTCTTCGCTAAGTCCGTAACCTTCGTCTTCCATGTTTCCCGCAGGTTCAATATGAACCATAATATCGTAAACGTTTTCTATCCGGGCTTTTATCGCTTCTTCAACTTTATATGATATCCAGTGCGCTTCGATAACAGTCTTGTTGGGCGGCACTTCTATATCTATATCAATGTCCCAAAGCCCCGCTATGCGGCGCATACGCACACGATGAGGGTTTCCTGCTTCCTCAATTGATTTTACAGCGTCAAAAACAATCTGATAATAAGCCGCTTCCGATCCTCCGTCCATAAGCTCCGTATTGGCTTCCATAAAAATCCCAAATGCGGATTTAATAACCCACAAGCCAACAAGGATCGCAACCAATGAATCAATAACTCCGATATTAAAGATCATGGAAAGTCCAAGTCCTGAAAGCACTCCTACAGAAAGCATTACATCGGCGGACATATTTTTCGCGTTTGCTTTCAGCATGGACGAACCGGCTTTCTTTCCGAACATGTACTGCGACCATGACAAAATCAATTTTCCGGCTATTGATACAAGAGTGACAACAAGAGCCGGCATTGAAGGCACTTCCTTTTCTTCACCTAAAATAATTCCCTGAACGGAACTGAAAATTAACTGCGCTCCCGCAAAAAAAAGAATGCATGATAAAAGGGTTGTCGCTACTGTTTCCGCCCTGCCGTGCCCCCATGGGTGGGACGCATCGGCAGGACGGGAAATGATATGCGCGACAAAAAGAGACATAACCGCGATAAATACGTCTACAGAAGAATCAATTCCGTCCCCGACAACAGCGAGGCTGTTGGAATAAAGACCTCCTGTAATTTTTACAGCGGCAAGAGCGGCATTACCGAACAGCGCGGTAAGTGAAGCTATTTTTATAATGCGCGCCTTATCAAGACGGGCATTATCAGGATTTTGTTCCATATTTTTACATTCAAATTATGAGGCAGCGATAAAGAATAGTAAAGCGGTTAAAAAACAAGCCAATTTCAAAACTTCAGTTTTTAAAAATAGCTCAAGTTATATTACCGTTCAAAATAACGTCAGATGTATCAACCGCAGTTACAATTTTTTTAAACGAGCTGTGCAATAAAAGGATGGATATATTATCAATAATACTGCTTATCCGATGCGGCCATGCTTTCTGTTTTATTTCGTCAAGAATCATCTTGATGCCTTTTTTATCAAAAGATGAACACGCTTCCCTTATTTCCAGTAATTTTTTTTGCAGAGAATTCAAGTCTTCGACAGAGACATTGCCGGCATTATCATCTGTAAGCTCAGGCGAAAATTTATTGATTAAAATATGAAGCGCATTCAATAATATGGGTGTATCACTCTCAATTATCTCGAAATTTTTATCTTTTCCGGCTTTTTCCAGTTTATAGGCAAAACCGGACAGTTCGCTTTCACCGATATTCGCAAGAGCGCTTTTTATACCGTGAACAGCGATAACATAGGTTTTTAATTCATTTTCATTATGCGATTGCAGCCCGGAATTGATTTTTTTCATTATAAACAGAAAATTCTCGGCATCCAGCACAAAAAGTTTTTCAAGCTCACTGTTTTTCTGCAAATTCTGCTCAGGCGTATCCTGACTTTCATTTTCTGTTTCTTTTTGTTCGAGCCGCCTGCGCCTTGCCTCTTCCACAACCTCTGGCGGTTTTTTATTTTTAATAAATATATTAAGCGTGTTATTAAGATCGCGCGAATCAATCGGCTTGGAAATAAACCCGTCAAAACCGTTTGCTTCATAAACGCCGTCCTGCCCCGCAACGGCGTTTGCCGTTAGAGCGACAATACAGTTACTGTAACCCATATCCCGGATTATCCTGACAGCTTCAATTCCGTCCATCTCGGGCATCATGTGATCCATGAAAATAATATCATATACTCTGCCGTTTTTTATTTTTTCTACAGCTTCTATACCGCTTGAGGCAGTTTCAATCTGAAGCGCGTACAGACTTAACAATCCCTTTACAACAAAAATATTGGATTCTACATCATCTACAATCAAAACGCTTCCGTAAGGCATGTATTCGCGTTCAAAATGCGTCCTCTCCACAATAGATACATTATGAAAATGGAAATCTTCAAGTTCACTGGCTAATTCCGCTCCGCACACGTCTGTACCAACCCTTTTTTGCGGAAGACGTACGGTAAAAATTGATCCTTGCCCCTGTTTGCTTTCGGCGGATATTTCACCGTTCATAAGATCCAGCAGACGTTTTGTAATGCTCATGCCGAGACCTGCGCCGACTCTTGAACGGCTTATTACGCTGTTAAAACGCAAATATTCAATATAAAGCTGCGCAAGCTGCTTTTCTGTCATTCCAATACCTGTGTCTTTAACGCTGAAAATAAGCGTTACGCTTTCATCATCCCTGTACTCGGCAGAGGCAGATAATGTAACCTCTCCTTTTTCCGTATATTTAAAAGCGTTGGAAAGAATATTATTCAAAACCTGTTTTATGCGAAGCATATCACCGAACAATCTGCGCGGAGTATCCGCTTCCAGATGAAGACTAAAAGTAATCTTTTTATTCTCGAAGCGAAAAAGACTTATCTGTACAATATCATTAATCAGGTTGGTAATATCGTAATTAACGGGATTTATTTCCAGTTTGCCTGCGTCTATTTTTGTCAGATCAAGGATGTCGTTAACAATGCCGAGCAGCAAATTACCGGCTTCGTATATTTTTCCGAACGCTTCTTCCGCATCAGTTTTAGGAGAATTCTCCTGCAGTTGAATTTCGGCAATACCCAATATTGTATTCATGGGAGTGCGTATTTCATGACTCATGTTGGCAATAAAGGCGTTTTTATAACGGTTGCTTTCTTCAGCTCCGATTGCCCTGTATCTCTCACGCAAGTCCCGCGTATATCCTGCAACAACATATTCATCTCTTAATTTGCTGCGGACAAGCGTAATTTCTGCCGGCATCGGTTCTCCGTTTAAGTTTTGATGCATCCATTCAAACTGGCAGTAGCCGTCGACAAAAGCCTTGTTAACAAGCTCCGTAGATTTAACGCTTGACAACTTGCCGTCAGGCTGATATTCAGGCGACAAATCGTGAAACCTGTCGAGGTATTCCTGTTTGTCCTTAAGATTAAACATTTTCACGGCTTCTTCGTTGGTATTGATATTCTGTATATCCAGGTTCCAGAAATTCGCAACCAAAGGCATGGAATCAAGCAAAATCTGCATCTGCTCATCCGCTTCGCGTGATTTTGCCATTACTGCAAGCTGCATACTCTGTTCATGAAAAGCTATTTCAGCCCTTGTCCTTGATCTGTCAATCCGAATTAAAATTAAAAACATTGCCGTCATCAGAGCAATGCCAAGAACGCTCATTAAAAAAATGAGTCTTGAAAAATCCCAGAAATAATCCCATCTCGGCGAAATAATCCCAAGATACCATCCGTTTTCCATCTGCTGATAAAACAAAAACACTTTTTTGTTCAAATAATTCGTGAAAGCAATTTCTGAAGCGCTTGACCTGTTTCTTATGATATTCGATAACCTGCCAAGCTCGGGGCTTATTTCGCCGATAGACCTTGATATCAGATTAAAGTCAGGATGAACGATAATCTCAAGTCTTTCGTCCAGCAGAATTCCGTATCCGCCGTTTGAAAGATGCATATTGGAAATATAATTTGAAATATTATTAATCGGCACATTCATTGCGACTATTCCAAGAGGGCTGCCTTCATCATCAAAAATACGGCATGAAAAGGAAATCTGATATACACCGGTATTAATACTCCTGAAAACCGATGAGGAGGCTATATCGCCGTCTGCCTGAACCGCCGCTTTATACCACGGACGTTCAGACGGCAGATAACCGTCAGGTATAACCCACCCCTGCGCAGGAATATACATATTGTCAAAAATATCAAAAAAACCGTGAATGCCGTCAAGATCAAAATGTCCATGACGGGACTTAATCTCGGAAGAAATCTCATTAAAATATTTCTGCAATTCGCCGGGGGTGCCGCCGTTCATGATGATATCGCGCACATCTTTCGTTATGAAAATCATAAGGATTTCCAGTTCGCGAAGCCGGTCGGTTATTCTAATCTGGGTTTGGGTAAGAACATTTTCCGCGTCCCTTCGCAGATAATTGACAATTACCCTGTTGGAAATAAAACCGCTTGAGACAATCATAAGCGTAAAAGAAATAGCCACAAATAATAATTGCCAATGCAAAGATCGCAGCATTCGTAAGCTCTGCGCAAACGAACGGATCAGATACATATACTACTTTACCTCTGCGAATTTATCTTTTATTTCAAAAAATACATCGGCGATCAGCGGATCGAACTGTTTGTCTTTGCTGTCCATAATAATTTTTACAACTTCATCTCTGGATAATGCCGATTTGTACGGTCTGTCGGATGAAAGCGCGTCATAAACATCTACAATTGCCATTATCCTGCCCTGTAACGGGATGTCTGTGCCTTTTAAACCGTGAGGATAACCTGTTCCATCCCACCGTTCATGATGGTACCCGGCAAACATTTTCGCGAAAAACAGAAAATCCTCATCGCCTGTCTGGCTGATTATCTTGTCGATAATGCGTTCCCCTTCGGCGGCATGAATCTTCATTGTTTCAAATTCTTCTTTTGTAAGATTTCCGGGCTTGTTCAGAATCAGATCTGAAATGGCTATTTTACCCACGTCATGAAGTCTGGCGGAAGTGACAGCAAGCTCCAAATCCCAGGTTCTTATCTCGTTCAGATATATGCCGGATTTTATCATTTTATTAATAATCAATCTGAGATATGCGGAAGTACGTTCAATGTGTCCGCCTGTGGTTTTATCGCGGCTTTCCAGCATTTCCGCCAATACGGAAACCATGCTGTTTTTCAGCCGGGTAAGTTTTTCTGTCCTCACTTCAAGCTCAGAAGTGCGCTTTCGGATAATCTCGTCAATGTTAAGATGGGTTTTAATGCGGTTTAAAAGAACAATTCCTGAAAATGGCTTTGTAATAAAATCAACCGCACCCAGTTCAAAACCCTGAGCTTCGGTTCCCGGATCCTTTTTACTTGTAAGGAAGATCACAGGGATATGAGAATACCGGATATCAGCCTTTAGAAGCCTCATAGCGTCATAACCGCTGATTTCTGGCATTATTATATCCAGTAAAATCATATCGGGGATTAAATCGTTCAGTAATTCAAACATTCCGTGAGCCGACGGGAGGGTATAAACATTATAATGATCTGAAAGGGCGTTTTCTGCAGTTAAAAGGTTAACATTATTATCATCAACTATAAAAATTGTTTTCACATTAATAGTTCCCCCTTATTAACTTAATGCAATCTGCGGATACAGGTTTGTTTGTCTTCGGCTGTTATGGATTATTATAATCATTATACAATAATTCTTCAAGTTCGCCGATATATATATTAAGGAAGTTTTTAAAAACACTGATGAAGCAGCCCTACTATAAAGAAAATTATAACTGTTGTAATATATACATATAATAATTGTTATTATTGAAGCCGGAGGTCAAAAATATGGGGAAACCCCTTATTTCCAGGAAAAAAGCGCCATTTTTAATATTTCTTACCGGTACAGCAATAGCTATATGTCTTTTTTTAGTTTTCTCTAATGAAAACAATCCTCTGTTCGGGGATAATGCGGCTAAGAATTCGTCAGAAAACGGTCATTCTCGCGGTTTTTCGGTACGTTCGATTTTTTCAAGAAGAGATCAAACTGCCATTCACGGTGAAAACTCTGCCCTGGGGGAAGGGGAAAATAAAGATGGGGAAAACCCGGAAATGGATGAAGAATCCATTTTTCTTACTGAAGAAGAGCTCGCCGCGCAGGCGGAAATTCAAGCGTTAATTGCCGCACAATCAGGAGGAGCGCAGGAAGCAGACGCAGAATCTGCGGCTCAAAATTCTTCACAGGTACAGAATCAGAGCGGAATACAAGAAACAGCAAACGCACAAGCGGGAACACTTGGAATACAAGGAATAGGAAGCGCACAACCGGGGACACAAGGAACAGAAAGCGCCCAGCTAGGTACACAGGGTTCAGCCGACGGGCAGACTGGCGGAAATCCGTTTTTAGCTCATGGTCCGGGAGCGGAATCCGGATCTTTAGCTGAAGATCATTTTACTCATGAAAATATAATTTATGATGCGTTCGGGAACATTATTGGCGGTACAGCATTATCATACGGTTCATTAAATGAGCATAATATCCTGGATATCGAACACCATTTAATGGTTGAAGAAATTCCGGAAATTCCCCCTCCTCCTCCCCCGCCGCCATACGTTATTCCTGAACATATGATCTTAATAACCAGGGGAGCCTATGTCATGGGCAGTCCCGAAGAAGAGGCTGACCGTTTGGAAGATGAAATTCAACACTGGGTAACAGTAGGCGCGTTTTATATTTCAAAATATGAGGTTACGCAGAGAGAATACGAACAGATAATGGGAAATAACCCAAGTTATTCCAAAGACCCCAGTTTGCCTGTGGAAAATGTCAGTTGGTTCGACGCTGTAGAATATTGCAACAGATTAAGCATTCGCGAAGGATTAAATCCCGTATATACGATCACGGGTGCGGGGCTTTACCAGGTTGTAACATGGGATCATGAAGCTAACGGTTACCGCCTGCCGATAGAAGCTGAGTGGGAATATGCCTGCCGGGCAGGTTCAACGACAACATTCAATACAGGAAACAGTATATCAAGAAGCAGGGCTAATTATTTCGGGCGGGGAACAACCAGAGTAGGCAGTTATCCGCCGAATGAATGGGGTCTTTACGATATGCATGGAAATGTGTCCGAATGGTGCTGGGACTGGTACGAAGATTATACCTTAATGACGGCTACAAGTCATACAAGCGCATTTTCTCAATTACACCGGATTTTCCGCGGCGGGAACTGGCTGAATACAGTCATGCGCCTGCGTTCCGCTTTCCGCGATCATTTTTACCCGACCCATCGAAGCATCGGCATCGGTTTCCGCGTAGCGCTTAATCACGAATAGAGATTTTTTACTGGATTTGTTATAAGGCTTGGAATTAAATCACTAGAAATATTCACGCAATTTTTCTTTCCAGTTTCCGCCTTTTTGAATTGTCGCTTTTACGTCCAATTCATCCAGATTTTTAATTCTGTTATCGTTTCCGCTGCTTGTCACAGCGATAATAGTCATTAAATGACCTGAAAATTGAAGCTGCCTGATTAATTCCTCGCCTGTCATGTCAGCAAGCTCCAAACCGGTGATAACACAGGATACCTTGCGGTTTCCGACCTCTTTTAACACATCATGTCCCTTATCAAAACTGTCGGAATCAATGCCAAGTTCCGATAAAAAAACCTTTATAACCTTACGAAAAAAACCGCTATTGTCAGCATGGATAACATACATGATTATCACCTTCCCGCTATCAGTTGGTAGGTACGAAAACTTCTTAACACTGAAGTTTTTTTCAAATTTACATTTTATATTAACATGGATTTACCGCTGAAACAAGGTTAAATACGGTCTACTGATAAAAGATCGAAAAAACCCGTTACAAAAACAGCAGGGCTATTCCAATATATAGCATTTTCATTCGCTGAAGCAGTCCACGTATGATCGAGGTAAAATTTCGCAGGAGGAGTATCAGGCGGAATAAGCGCCTTACATGTCTTGTCAGGGAATCTCTTATTTGGTCCTCCTGAAACCAGCCCTGGAACAGGATCATCAATACCATCCGCGAAAGAGGGTCTGTGGTGCGGAAAGCGGAACGCTTTTTCGCCGAAACCTGTAACAAAGCTGTAACCGGTCGCATTCATTCCAAGCAAATAGTCAAGCTGCGCCTGAGCCGCTGTCTGGTACGAATCATCGCCTGTCAGCAACCTGGCGCAGATCAGTATAACAGCGTTATTCATGACGGGCATTGTTGAGCCCCATACATAATCCCCTTCACCAATGGAAGTACCGTATCCGCTTTTTTTATGTTTATCACGCAAAGAATCCGCAGCTTCCAGAAATCGTCCTTTTAACTTATCGAGAAAATCAGCATCCATGTTTTTTGAGGCGAAAAGACAGCACAGCGAACCAAGCCCTCCGACATCACGCCAGCCCAGCTTTGATACATTCACTTTATCCGCAAGAGAACGCATGGATTCCAAAAAACGGGCTTCCCCTGTTGCGTTATACAATTCACATGCCGCCCAAAATAATTCATCCTCGCAGTTATCATCGCCGTAAGCGCCGGAACTGACGCCAGGAGGATTTTCGAACGGTACGAATTCAGGATTTTTTTCCAGCCAGTCCCATGCGCGCAAAGAGGCTTTAAGCATCTTTTGCGAAAACGCTTTATCATATTTTTCATATACGCGGAAAGCCTGCGCAAGAGACGCGGCAAACGCGGCTGCCGCCGTATGCGTTACGCGAAACAGAAACAGGTTTTCATGGTCGTCTTCCGGCATGATAAACGGCGCAAAATACCGTGTAGCAACTTTATGATAAACCCCGCCGTTTTCGCTCTGCATTTTCATCATCCATTCAAGTTCATAACGGCATTCATTTAATATATCAGGCACGCCGTTCCCGCTCTTCGGAATATTTAATTCATCCTGAAACGCATCAGGGAAGATTTCATAAGCATAAAGCATATGAGCGACTGTTACAGCGGCGGGAACAATATACCTCCCGTAATCGCCTGCATCATGCCACCCTCCCTGCACATCTAAAACCACGCTTTCATCGTTAATGAGCGCAGCCTTACCCGTATGGCAGATTTTGTGATGAAAAAATCCCGCGTGTTTTTCTTCGAGGGCGCAGCCGCATCTCTGGTAATACATGCCTTTTACAAGCGCTTTTTTTAATGCGAGATAAGGTCTCTCACCGATACAGAACCTTTTGCTTAAACCGTCCGAAAACAGGATATACTCGCCAGGTTTCCTGACTTCAGAAAAATCCGCAATGCGCACAGTATCGCCTGAAGCGGCGTCAAAAAACGGTTCTGTCAACAGCGGATTATAAATAATTTCGTTATTTAAGGATATTACCGCGCAGCATTCGCCCTTTCCGGTAATAACAGCTTTTTTCGGCATATTTATGCCAAAACCAACCTGATTTAAATGAATCATATATATTTTCTATATTGTCATAAACAATAAAAAAAGTCGAGCTTTTTCATAAATTTCTTGCCCTTTGTAACATTATTTTTTATTTTTTATATATGAAAACTATATAACATACGGAGGATAATTTATGAAAACAGATGAAGCGCAAAGATCTACATTTATTAAACCAGGACAACTTGTCGGAACCAAATGGAAAGGCTGGAGCGAATTATTTTCCAGCCGCATGTCAATGGAATTTGTTGACAAAACAAACTGCATTTATACCTCACAGCCGAAGAAATATCCAATGACATACACTGTCACTGATGGAAAATTATTCATAAGTGAGATAGAAGGAACATTTGAACTTGTAGGGAATGTGTTTTTTTGCAACAGCCTTCCCGTTTTCGAAAAAGCGGCATAAGTATAACATAATGCAGGACTTGTCAGGCAACTGCGAGCCTTAGGTCGCGAACCTTCGGTTCGGATCAGTTGCCTCACATGTCCTGCATTTTTCCGGGCTAAAGCCCTAAAAAAGGTCTTTTTTATTAATGATGTCTATTTCCCGGTAATATTCATTATATAAGCATCATCAATAGTCCATTATAAATAATACTACAAACCTGCTCAGGATTCAACGCGCATTTGTTACTCTGGAACAGGTAAAAAGCCGCCGTAAAATATCAGAATTATCCGCTCAAAAACACAGTTTTTTTTGCAAAATCCGAAGATATGACTACATGATCCGAATATATGATAAATACGAATCTTTTCTTTATTTATATATTGAATCCTAAGGGTATTCCCGAATATACAAACCGCCGTCGGCGGCGCTGTATAAACTCCTTCCGTGCGCCTTAAGTAAACGCCGAATAGATTTGGGAGTGGGAATATACCGGCTTTGCATTTTAGATAATAAATGACGGAGGGACTTATGTTAAAGAAAAGATTTTTTGGAATGATGACCCTGTTGGTTGGGGTCATGCTTGTATTCGCCATTGCAGGGTGCAGTGACGGAGGAGGAGGAGGGAAAACACCTACAACAAGACCTCCTGCTGCAGCGCAGACAGTAACATTTACCGGCACAGCGGGCAGTGAAACTTATTCTCTTAAAATTACTGAGAATACAGCCAGAGCAGCCTATACTCCAGAGGCTGGAGACGGCTACATATTGACAGTCGGCTCAAAGACAAGCACAGGGACTGTTATATCGTATAGCTCCGGCACTTTTGAGCTGCAGCCCGCGGATGAGGACGCAGAATCATTTGTAGCGACAGTATCCGGTACGGGTTTGACCGGTATTACAGGTGAAATAACATGGGATGACGGCTCAACAACTGAGGCGCCGGGGGAAATTACACCGCCCAGTACCCCTCCAGCTGGCGGAGGTACAGTAACAAGCGCAGATTTTATTGGAACTTGGGAAAATTCATTTACTCAAATGGGTAATGCTTGGACACGCAGAATGAAGATAGATGGGGATGGAACCTTTTATCTCATTGAATTTATGACTGCCTATCCTAATGCTATTAATGTAATTGGTTATGGAAAATGGGTATTTGAACCTACCTCGAAACAGCTAGAATTGGCTATGTGTGTTCCGGAAGAAATTATTAGTGATCTTAATAGTATTGATTATAATGATTCTCCGTCTAGTTGGCTGGTTTTTAAAATTGAAAATGGCAAATTAATACCAGCTTATGGTTCTGGTACAGAATATACAAAACAGTAATTTCTGCTTTGTATAGGCTGCCTCCGGTATCTAAGAAAATTAGGTGCCAGGGGCTTTTTTTGTCCCCGATAAATCCATGTATTTTTTTAAGTATGAATGGATTTTAGTCCGGCTTTGAAAAAGATTCACTATTTTCTGTAAAAAGACTTTCCCAAAAGACAAGAAAAGATTCGTAATTTTCATACAGATGAGCCCTGTCCAAATACAGGAGGTTCAAGTCTTCGCTCTTTATGCCTGTGCCGTCCCGTATGTCGCTGCGTACAGACCACGCGCCGCTTTGCAGATAGGGCTTATACCCCTGTCCCTGTCCGTCAGTTTCACCTAACAGCCAGCGGATAAAAAGTTTGGCGGCGTTTATGTTTTTTGCGCCTCCGTTCATCATAATGGTTATCGGTGTATATACTCCCGCGAACGGTTTCATGTCATAATGATTTATCATCTTGTATCCGATTTCCCGAAGCCTTGTTTTGCTCGATATAATAATGCCTATATAAGGACCTACTGAACCTGGCGCTCCTGTGATTTCAGCCACTTCGTCGCTTGAATTGACAATAACAGCTCCGTTTGCCATAAGCCGCCTTACAAACTCCCTGCCTGCGTTTTGCCCCTGAGGGAATTTCACTCCGTATAGATCCTCGTACGCTTTTTCCATTATTTCATTGTTGTCAATTAATGTGCAGAAAAACGCTAAAGTAGTCATTGATCTTGTCGGATTTGCAAGATACACAAAACCTCTCCATTTTTCCTCTGTAAGTTCCCACCAATTATTAACAGGCGCGGAAGAATAAAAAAGCTCGTTAT
>Ga0209755_10002115_pt1 | contig 28056 bp, 34 predicted proteins | sample TergutCo191P1_FD_187301 | JGI IMG/M metagenome (GOLD analysis project Ga0209755, IMG submission 187301) | Cornitermes sp. P1 segment gut microbial communities from Petit-Saut dam, French Guiana - Co191P1 (SPAdes) (version 2) | ecosystem: Host-associated > Arthropoda: Insects > Digestive system...
AGCCCATCGGGAAAAGGTATTCAATATCGTATGCGTCTTTCGCGTAGTGGGCGAGTTTTTCGTGTTTGTACCAGCGCAGATGATCCATTTTAACGCCGAGTTTTTCGTAATACGCCCAGCGTTGATTGCGCCAGTCGTTGAAACATTCTTCGTCTGTGCCGGGTTTAACAAAGTACTGCATTTCCATCTGCTCAAATTCGCAGGTACGGAAAATAAAATTCTTGGTAACAATTTCGTTACGGAACGCTTTTCCAACCTGTGCAATGCCGAAAGGAATTTTCATTCTATTAGATTGAATTATATTTTTATAATTTACATAAATACCCTGCGCCGTTTCCGGGCGAAGATAAATAACGCTTGCGGAATCTTCCGCAGGACCAATATGACTTTTAAACATCAGGTTGAAGTTACGGGCATCGGTTAACTCGCCGCCGCAATCCGGGCATTTTTTCGCCGCTAGATTTTCTTCGCTTACCATATCCGTACGAAAACGGGCTTTACACTTTTTGCAGTCAACAAGCGGATCGGTAAAATTTTCGACATGACCTGAAGCTTCCCAAGTGCGCGGATGCATAAAAATAGCGGCATCCAACCCCACGATATTGTCATGCAGGCGCGTCATTTCCTTCCACCACATCGCCTGAATGCGGTTTTTTAATTCAATACCGAGCGGACCATAATCCCACGCGCCGCTCTGCCCCCCATAAATTTCCGACGACTGAAAAACAAACCCGCGCCGCTTTGCCAGCGAGGTAATTTTCTCCATCGTCGCTTTCCCCTGATACTCTGTTAATTCTGACATATTGGTATTTTATTAAAATTGGAGCGTATGCGCAAGATGTGTGAATGGTATTGTTTATTAAACACCTTCTTTAATTTCTCAAACTGAAAAACTGCTAAAGATAGTCTGAATGTGTTCCGGTGTATGAAAAAATGATTGTTTCGCTATTTTTTTATAGAGGACAATCCAATCAACTTCTACATGGCACTCCGTATAACCTTCCAAATTACCATGGAGATTATGTTCTCTGTACCGTTCGGGTAAAGGTTCTTCCCATATAAGCCTGATAATGATTTCAAAAATCTTGTCCAGATCTTTGCCGCGTTTTTTTAGTAACTTGAGGTCTTTCTTGAATTGGTTAGAGAAATCAAAAAGGAGCAAAAGTTAATCTTCCAGCAATTCCTTCCAAACTTCTTCAAGTTCGCCGGGTTTATGCCATTTTACCGGAATGTCACCTCTCATCATGGCTTCCGTTTCTTCAATAGCAGCCAAAACTTTTGCATTGTACAGTAATGCGCCGGTCTTGGGGTCGCGTAGTTTATCACAAATAGGACATTCCCCATCTATTCCTATATCAAGAGAAGTCTCTTTTGTTTCGATCATAGTATTCATAACAAACTCTATGATAATAATAATATTTTTATTATGGAAAAACAAGCAAAGGTAAAAAAGGTGTCAGTCACCCACACCACTAATAGCGTAGTAAAAAATTATAACCACACCATACATAGCGTAGGTGACTGACACCTTTTTCGCCAGTTGCCGCGTTTTTATTAATTTGATGTCTTTCTATATTATTATTTTCTATGCTGGTTGTTACAAATATATTAACAATTCATAATTTAAGAAGAATGGATGAATTTATATAAGAATTGGATTTTGTAGTTGTAAATAATAATAAAATTATCGGCAATATTGTATATGTAAAAGCAAAAGTTATAAATAATGATGCGGAATATCCTGTATTAACATTTGGACCAATAAGCGTATTGCCGGAATATCAAAATAATGGAGTTGACTGAGGGTGACCAAACTCCTGCACAGCCAAAACTATTTGCACTGAGTATAGGAAAAAACATACGAGTATTGTATTATGCGCTAACAGTGATCTTTTCGCGAACAAGTTCATTTATTATTTCTACCTTACTTTTGTGAAATTCCTTTGCTTTTAAATACAAATATTCCGCAACTTCTTTATCCAATTCATTTAGGAGCAGTGTATTATGCGCAAAACCGGGTTTTACCCCCAACTTTAAAAGATTAGGTCCCGCTTCAAATGTATTTTCTGTATAGTAATTATCTAAATGCTCACATTCAGCATCGGTCATTCCTGTTTTCTTTTCTATCTCTGTCATGGCATTTCCCCTTCTTCAAACAAGGTTATAAACTGGTCTCTGCATGGCATAGCGTGAAACACGTTCACGCCATTCTCCCCAAACTCATTATACAGTATTTCAATCGGATTTGCCTTAGTATCAAAACCTAAAAGCAGATATACATTCTCACGGTTATTATACTGACCCATATAACGACAGGTTTTAAAGACATTACGAATATCTTCTTCGTCCAGATTATGTTTAAGAGCTGACTTACGAAAGATGAATTCCAATTCCATTTTAAAAATTAATACATCACGCTTGGATACTCAAAGTTTCCTTCTTTCCCCGGTCTGATAATGTCTGCGTATCTGTTACATTCCCATTTTGCCATTTCGATATTTTGATCGCGCCAGTTGCCGCACTCTTCCGCGCTTGCGCCGGGAATGTCGCCTTTAAAATCTTTTATCCATGCAAATAGTTCTAAAAGCAGCGGCAGGATGTCTCTGGAAGTATATTCACCTTCCAGAATCAGATAAAAACCTGTGCGGCAGCCCATCGGACCGAAATATACAACTTTTGAATTCCAGTCTTTATGAGAGCGTAAAAAAGTCGCTGCCAAATGTTCGATAGTATGCAGAGCCGGCTGATCCATAACCGGTTCTCTATTCGGCTCTTTAAAACGAAGATCGAATGTTGTAATTGTTACGTCCGAAAACTTGTCTTTCCGCGAAACATAAACCCCGGGTTTCAGCCTAAGGTGATCAACTTGAAAACTTGATATTTTTTCCATACTTTGCTCCTTTACTAAGGTCATTATACCTTGAAACATCGAATTTTTGAAGATGCTATTACCTATATGTAATATTTACATTTTTGTATGTTTTTTTGGTGTTTAAAAGATTCTTTAATGGTGACTGACACTTTTTGATATTTATTACGAATTTTTAACGATTGTTTAGAGGTGACTGACACCTTAAGCCTTAAGATTGCTAGACAAAACATCTAAAAAATTCTAAGCTACCCTTGCGGTCGAGGTTTGTCTGAGCTGCCGCGATATACCAAATTGTCAGACCCTGTTTCTAACTATGTTTGGGCAGGAAAACGCAGGAGGATTTTTATGAGCGCAACAATCAGGCTCAAAAGGTTTGGAACAAAAAAGAGACCCTATTACCGTATTGTCGTCATGGACAAACAAGCGCCAAGAGACGGCAAAACCATCGAAGAACTTGGTTATTATCACCCCATCGAAGCGGAAGACAAACAGATTGTTTTTGACGAAGCGAAGGCAAAAGCATGGCTGGAAAAAGGCGCGATTGTCTCCGACACCGTTCGCAGACTTTTCAACAAGAAAAACGTCACCGTGAAGTAGATATGCGGCATTAAAATGTCGCATATCTGCACAGCTAATTAAGGTTGGTTACATATATGGAAAAAGATCTAATTGAATATCTGGCGAAGTCTCTTGTGGACGATCCAAGCCAGGTACAGGTTAATATTGTAGAAGGTGAAAAGTCGACAATTTTAGAACTGCGCGTAGCGGAAGGCGATATCGGCAAAGTTATCGGCAAGCACGGACGAATTGCCAAGGCGATCAGAACTGTGCTGCAGGCAGCCAGCGCCAGAAGCGGAAAACACACAGTACTGGAAATCCTTGACTGAGAAATTCATCATAGGCATTGTTGGTTCCCCTTTCGGCATAAAAGGTTTTGTAAAAGTCCGCCCGTTTTCGGGAGAAATCGATCACCTGTTAAAACTGCAATCGGTACAAATTAACAAAGACGGAAAGGAGCGGCTCCTTCAAATCGAGGAGATCAACCCCTCACCGCCAAATATACTGATACGCTTTAAAGGAATCGACACCCCCGAAGCCGCGAAAACCTTGAACGGCGCTCAGCTGCTTGCAAACCGCAGCCAAGCCGCTCCCCTAAACGAAGGCGAATTTTACATCGAAGACTTAAAAGGACTGCCGATTGTATCCGTCACAAATGAACAAATAGGCGTAATCACAGACATAATCGAAGGCGGCGGCGGAGAGCTAATGGAAATTAAACTGACAAATGGCGAAACCCGTTTAATCCCACTCCGCAAAGAATTCTTCCCGGACATTTCCCCGGAGAATGGAAAAGTTTTATTGGACAACTTATGGATACTGGAATAAAAATGGAAAGATGGTGTCAGTCACCTACGCTATATGTGGTGTCTATAAAAATTTTGACTACGCTATCAGTAGCGTAGGTGACTGACACCTTTTAATATACGCTATATATGGCGTCTATAAAAATTTTAACTACGCTATTAGTAGCGTAGGTGACTGACACCTTTTTTTGACACCAGGAGAATTATGAAATATACGGTTTTGACATTATTCCCGGAAATCACCGATGCTTTTTTCGCCAATTCCATCATGGCTAAGGCTATAAAACGGGGGATTATCGAATATCAAGCGATTAATATTCGTGATTTCGCTCAGGATAAGCATAAAACCTGCGATGACGCTACTTATGGCGGTGGTCCGGGGATGCTTATGCTGCCTGAACCGCTTAGTTTGGCGATTAATGCGGCTAAAAAGGTGTCAGATACCCATAAGGTGGTTTACCTATCCCCATCCGGGAAGCCGTTTAATCAGGAAATGGCTAAAGAACTTGCAAAAGAGAGAGAATTAATCCTCATTTGCGGCCGATATGAAGGTATAGATCAGCGTATTATCGACCTTTATGTGGATGATGAAATCTCCGTGGGAGACTATGTTTTGTCCTCAGGCGAGGTGGCGGCGCTGGCTGTAATCGACGCGACTTACAGGCTGGTGGATAGCGTAATAACCGCACAGTCGCTTGACGAAGAGAGCTTTTCTTCGGGACTTTTAGAGTATCCCCAGTTTACACGTCCTGAAGTTTTTGATAGAATTAAAGTCCCTGAAGTTCTGCTGTCCGGGCACCACGAGCAGATACGGCTTTGGCGGCTTGAAAAACGGGTCGAAAAAACTCTGAAGCTAAGACCGGATTTGATTCAGCGCGGAAGGGAACTTGGACTTTTTAATAAGGAAATTAACGGCATTATAGACCGTCTAATAATAGGAGAGAAAGATGAACGAGATTAAGGCAATCGAAGCCGCACAAATGAAATCCGAACTTGACCAGTTTAAGGTTGGTGATACAGTTAAAGTTCACTTTAAAATTGTAGAAGGTAAAAACGAACGTGTGCAGATCTACGAAGGTCTTGTTATCGCAATGAAAAATTCGAAAGTTGGAAAAACTTTCTCTGTACGAAAAATTTCTTACGGCGTAGGCGTGGAAAGGGTATTCCCGATTCACTCACCGCGCATTGTTAAAGTCGAAGTTGTCCGCCCCGGTAAAGTAAGACGCGCGAAACTGTACTATATCCGCGAGAAAATCGGAAAAGGCGCAAAGATCAAAGAGCTTATTATTAAAAAAGGCTCGAAAAGCGCTCAGGCTCAGGCTTCCGCCGCAGCGACTGCCGACAAAGAATAATATTATATTTTCAAAAATAAAATCTTCTTGATCTCTTTTATTTTTATGCCGAAATTCAAGAGAAGAGCTCTATCTCTGAGGATATAAGATGAATGTAATTAATACCGATGATCTTCGGCCCGGACAAATTTTCTCTATGCCCGTTTACTCCGAGGGTGATTGTATGCTGGTGGGCGCGATGACTCCACTTCGGCAAAAAGATATTGATGTTTTGATTTCTTTGGGAATTGATCATGTCAGAACAGAAGGCGAGTTGGCAGAACCGCAAGAAATAGAAGAAGAGCAAGAATTAGATGAAGCCGAAGAAATAATTGAAATAGAAGAAGCGGCAAAAGAATGGGATCCCGAAAGTGTTCCTGATTTAGACGACATAATGAAGGACTTTACCAAGGATTTCGTGATAGATACGGAAGAAAAAAAACCTGCCGCGCCGCCGCCTGCTCCAAAGGCGATTATCAAATTTTCTATTAGTGATGTCCGCCATAATTCAGGTCCGTACCGCGCCTATAAAAATCTTATCGAAAAATTGAATTCGATATTTGCAGGTTTAAAATCAGGAACAGATGTTCCGATGCGCGCGATAGATAATATCAGCGTCCAGCTGCTTCAGGATTTACGCGAGAGCCCGGACAGTTTTGTCGGGTTCATTCTCGGCGGCGAAGTTTCGGGGCATGAGCTTGCTAAAAGTTCCGTTAATACCGCGATCCTTTCAGCTTTGATTGCCCAGGAATTAAAAATACCTCATCATAAAATTAATAATATTGTTTCAGGCGCATTGCTCCATGATGTCGGAATGCTCAGGTTGAGTAAGGGTATTACCGAAAAAAAAGGCGGGCTTTCCGAATTGGAGCTTGAGCAGATAAAGAGCCATCCGCTTCACACGTCAAAAATCGTGACAAAGGAATTGTTCGGTCCGCATGAAGTTAACTCAATCGCTCTTCATCACCATGAACGATGGGACGGACAGGGTTACCCTGATGGTCTTGTTGGTCAGGCAATTGATATCGGCGCAAGAATTGTTTCCGTTGCCGACGCGTTTGAAGCTATGGTAACCAAAAAATCGTACAGGAATTCGATGGTTGGATATCAGGCTCTAAAAAATCTGCTTGCCGATAACGCGCGCCGCTTCGATCCCAATGTAATTTTTGCTTTTACAAAAATAATGGGTATTTATCCGATCGGTTCAATTGTCCGACTTAATGATAAATCTGTCGCGAGGGTTCTTAGCATACATACTGAAGCTCCCCTGCGGCCTGTAGTTCAAATGCTGATGGATAAACATGGTAAGGTACACGCCGCCAGTAACCTGCCCAAGATCGATCTTCTTGAAGATAGAAGCCTGTTTATCAAGGAAGCGATAGATCCCGCCGAATATGCCGAATAAAACAAGTACCAGCACATCGGCTCTGGGGAAAATCGGAGAAGAGCAGGCTGAGGCTGTTCTAAAGGCGGCTGGAATGGAAATAATCGCTAAAAATTACCGCTCAAAAATCGGCGGAAAGCAGACCGGAGAAATCGACATTATCGCCATGGACAAAGAAACAATTGTTTTTATTGAGGTAAAAAACTGGTCTTTTTTTGGGTTTGAAGACCTTCAATACGGCATCGATATAAGAAAACAGCGGAAAATTATTAAAACTGCTAAGTATTTCCTCTCAGAAAATCGAAAATATAATAAGATGTCAATTCGGTTTGATGTTATATTTGTCAAAAATAATAAGGGTCCCGAAGGGAATCAGGTTACCCATCTTGCGTCAGCCTTCATGGAGCGTGTATGATGTTAGAACAGGCTTTGAATACTCAGCGATTGGAACTAATCAGGCGGCGCATAAATGATGATAACTACCTCCATGCCGCCATTCAAAGACTGGCTCTTGTTTTAAGCAATGAGCTGATGGAAATCACTACGGAAGGTGGTCACAATGAGCGGCAGCGGAAAAGGCGGAAATAACCGCAAGAATCGCCAGGGTCTGCAGGGCAAACAGCGTTTTTCCGGGCGGAGAGACGAATCTCAAAAACATTCAAAAAAAAATGCCTCGATAAATAACAGTGACAATCTTTTTTCTGACGGTAAATTCGAAAAAAATAAAATGAGCATGCACGAGCGCCCTCAGTGGACAGCGCCCGAATTGCCCGATAACCCGATTACAACTCCTGATTGCGCATGGTGCGGAAAACAGATAAAAGATATTACTACCGCCATTTCCGACAAGGATTCAGGACGTCCTGTACACTTTGACTGCGTGCTCGCGCGTATTGGAGAAATGGAACGGCTCGAACTTAATGACAGCGTCTGCTACATAGGCGGCGGGCGTTTTGGAATCATTCATTACAACAATCCTCCCGATACGAGAGATTTTTCCATAAAGAAAATTTTTGAATGGGAAGCAAAGGAAAAAGAGAAAGACAGCGAATGGCGCCGTCCGATTAGCGAATATTTTTCGATAACCTGAAAAAAAACCGAAGGGAGGAATTATGATTGGTATTATCGGCGCAATGGAAGGCGAAATGAGCCTGTTATGTGAAACCATGGGAAAATACGAAACGTCTAAAAGCGGCGTGTTTGAATTTTTTACCGGAAAAATCGAAGGCAAGGATGTTACGCTTCTTCGCTGCGGAATCGGAAAAGTGAACGCCGCTGTCGGCTGCGCGCTTTTGATTCAGCAGTTTAAACCGGATTTTGTCGTTAATACAGGTTCCGCAGGCGGCTTAAAAAAAGATCAGAAATTCGGCGACGCGATTATTTCCACCGGACTTGTTTATCATGATGTTGATGTTACGGCGTTTAATTACAAGCCATGTCAGCTTCCGGGGCAGCCGCAGATTTTCCCCGTAGACGAAAAGTACGTCGCTCTCGGTGAAAAAGCTGTTGACGAGCTAAAGCAGGAAAAAATCCTTCCCGCCGATTTTAATCACTGCCGCGGCTTAATCGGCTCCGGCGATGTTTTTATGCATGAACCCGGACGCATTGCGAACGTCTGTAAAATTTTCCCTGACATGGCGGCAGTAGAAATGGAAGGAGCGGCGATCGCCCACAGCTGCAGCCTCTTTTCCGTTCCCGCGCTTGTAATACGCGCCCTTTCCGACATTGCAGGCGCAGAGTCACCCATGAGTTTCAACGAGTTCCTGCCAATTGCCTCCAAACATTCCGCACAGATCGTAATGAGGATTGTAAAAAAGGCTTAATCCATAAAGAAATAAAGATGTCAGTCACCTACGCCACGTATGGTGTGGTAGAATTTTTTTTATACGCTATTAGTAGCGTAGGTGACTGACACCTTTTATTATTTTGTTCATGCTTTTTGTATATTAATAAGAGGTGACTGACACCTATTAAAGGGAGGAAATTATGAACCGTTTATTTGTTTTTTTGGTATTGCTTTTTGTTGTGTTAAATTTTTCCGGTTGTTCGCCTAAATACGCGCAGGCGCAGACAAGACCGCGGACGCAGCCGGCTGCGCCTGTGCAGGAACAGGCAAAGGTAAATGACGGCACGCCTTCTGTTTTTATGACAACCAGTATAACTCCTGAGGGTTTAATGGCTGTCTACCGCGCGCTTGAAAAAGAGCCGAGCGGAAAAGTCGCTGTGAAAATAAGTACCGGAGAGCCCGGTAACAAACATTTTCTTTCACCCGATCTTATTAAGGATCTTGTCCGGCATGTAAACGGAACCATCGTTGAGTGCAATACAGTTTACGGCGGAAGGCGTTCAAATGCCGCCGCACATTATCAGGTTGCGAAAGATCATGGTTTTACCGCAATAGCGCCTGTTGTAATAATGGATGAAAAAGAGGATATAAGCATCCCTGTAACGGGCGGAAAACATTTAAAAGAAGATATTGTAGGCGCGCGTTTTAAAGAATTTGATTTTCACATCGTGCTTTCCCATTTTAAAGGACACCAGATGGGCGGACTGGGCGGCGCGTTAAAAAATATGTCAATTGGTTACGCATCTTCCGCCGGAAAAGCATGGATACATTCAGGCGGCAAGAGCAAAACAAGACCTTGGGGCGGCGCGCAAAATGATTTTTTAGAGTCAATGGCAGAGGCGGCAAAAGCGATTTCTGATGCCAACCGGCAAAAAATTCTTTATATTAATGTAATGAACCATCTTTCTGTTGACTGTGACTGCAGCGGGAATCCCGCCGCGCCGACGATGGCGGATATAGGCATACTTGCTTCTCTTGATCCCGTCGCTCTCGATCAGGTGTGCGTTGATCTTGTTTACGCGGCAAAGGACGGCAAAGATTTAATTGAGCGGATCGAATCCAGAAACGGTCTTTTAACGATTGAACATGCCGAAAAAATCGGTCTTGGAAAGAGGCAGTATAATTTGGTAAAACTAAACATTTAAACCGGAAGGAAAAATGGCATCCAAGAAAATAAATTCTAATATTAATTTTATTCTTATTTTAATATTTATTATTACTCTTGGCGCTGTTGTTTTTATCGTTCAGTATCAGACAAACAATATTATAACAGAGCTTACTCTTGATCGCGTAGAGATGGCGAAGGTCAGCCTTGTCAATTATTTGCAGGAATTTGAAGAAAGACTGATTTTACGCACCGGCGTTATCTCAAGCGATGTGTCTATAATTCCTTATATAAAATCCGGCGACCATGCTTCGCTTAGAAGATTTTTAATTAATTATTCGCAGGGTATGGATTTTTCCAGCATCTGCGATGAGCGCGGAATTGTGCTTGCAAGATCTCACAGCGAAATATGGGGAGATGATATTTCCAGGTTTAAAGCTGTTTCTGAAGTTGTAAAAACCGGTAAAGGCGCAACTTCGATAGAAAGCATAGGCACCATTCAATCGCCGTTGTCCATTTACGCGAGCGAGCCTATTTATGACGGCGATCATTTTATCGGAATAATTAACATCATTTACGATCTGTCAAAAAGCGAATACATTGATACTTTTAAGGAACAAACCGGATGCGAAGCGTCGATTTTTCTAAAAAACGAACGTATTTCCACTACGCTTGCCGATGGAAGCGGCGGAAGATTAACAGGCGTAAGAGCGCCGGATTTTATTACAGAAAAAGTTTTAGTTAAAAAAGAAGAATATCTTGGGCAGCTAAAATTAGATAAAAAAATGTACGGAGTTTGTTATTCGCCTCTCATTGTAAATAACGAAGCAATCGGAATATTATTTACCGGAGTTGATATTGAATCCACTTTAAATGATCAGCGTTTAATGAATATATTGATTATTATCGCGGGCATAGTGGGTCTTATGGCGGCTGCGGCATTTTTTATTGTCTCAGGAAGAATTAAAAGAAAATATGCCGATCTTGCCGAGAAGCAGCTTAACCAGCAGATATTAATGGCAAATATATCACGAAGTTTTTTAACCGATACAGAAGCAGACAACCTGATTACAAAAACAATGCAGATGGTCGGCGAATTTATGAATATTTCGCAGGTCCTTTACTTTAAACTGGACGATGACGGCGTTACATTGGTTTGCAGCAATGAATGGACGGATTCAAGCCTTGACCTTCCATCGCGTATCGGCACCAGTATATCATTGAAAGAACCGATGCTTTCAATCATAAAAAGTTTAAAACCCGGAAGCGGAAAAAGTTCATGTTTATCTTCAGATGATTCTGTCATTAATAGAGCCATGAAACCATATCGATTAAGTTTTCAAAATTATATAACTACGCCTGTTTTTGTTAAAAACGAAATAGTAGGCGCGCTGGATTTTGGATTTGAAGGCGAAAAACATAAATGGAGCGACAGCGAAATAAGTCTTGTTAACCTTTTTGCTAATACTTTGTCCGGTGTTTTTGAACGCGAAGCAATGAGCAGAAGGACATCCATAGTTGAAAATTCTCCCATAATGATTTTCTATTCCGACAGCAGCGGGAAATGCGCTTACGCAAACCCTGCAGCTTCCATCGTTACAGGTTATTCAGAATCGGAACTGCTCGAAGGCGGTTTTGGTTTAATTTTAGATGAAGAAACTTTAGACGATGTAAAAAATATTTACATTCCTCAGACAGTCAGGAAAGAAACTGTTAAGCATGAAGTAAAAATATTCTGCAAAAACGGACATATACGCATATCAGAAGTAACAAGTTTTCTTTTAAAAGATGGAATGGTTGCCGCAATTTGCGTGGATCTGACTGATAAACGCCTGCTTGAAGCGGAACTGATTAAGGCAAAGGAAAAAGCTGAGTTTGCAAGCCGCGCCAAGGGTGAGTTCCTTTCCAACATGAGCCATGAAATGCGAACTCCGATGAACGCGATTATCGGCATGACGGCGATTGCGAAAAAAACGCCCGACGAAGAACGCAGGTTATACGCGCTTGGCAAAGTGGAAGAATCATCCACTCACTTGCTTGGAATTATTAACGACATACTTGATATGTCAAAAATTGAAGCGAATAAACTTGAGCTTTCGGAAGTTCATATCGAGTTAAGAAGCCTTTTGCAAAAAGCGGTTTCTTTTGTGCGCCTGCGCATGGATGAAAAAAAGCATAATTTTTCCATGAACATGAATGCGGATATTCCGTTATTCTACATGGGTGATGATCAGAGGCTGACGCAGGTGCTTGTAAATCTGCTTTCAAACGCGGCGAAGTTTACTCCCGAAGACGGCAATATCAGCGTTGGAGTATTTTTGATCAGTAAAGATGATAAACGCTGCAATCTGCGTTTTGAAGTGGCGGACAGCGGAATCGGCATATCGCCTGAGCAGCAGCAAAAATTATTCCGCGTTTTTGAACAGGCGGAAAGCGGAACGACTCGCAAATACGGCGGCACAGGACTTGGTCTTGCGATTTCCAGGCGCATCATCGAATTGATGGGCGGCGATATCACAGTTCAATCTGAACTTGGCAAAGGATCAACTTTTATTTTCAATGTAGTGCTTAAAATTGATTATGAACATCCACAGAAAGCCGCGTCAAGTCCCGAAAATAATTCGGAAAGTATGCCGAGTAAATTTTTTGGTAAAAAACTTTTAATCGCGGAAGACATTGAAATAAACCGCGAAATAATAATTTCGCTTTTAGACGGCTCCGGTTTGATAATTGAAATTGCGGAAAACGGAAAAGAAGCGCTTGATAAAGCGTCGATTAAAGGAGCTTACGATATTATATTTATGGATATGCAAATGCCTGAGATGGACGGACTTGAAGCAACCCGGCAGATACGCGCCTTCGACGAAAAAATTCCAATAATAGCGATGACCGCCAATGTGTTTAAAGAAGATATTGAAAACTGTTTAGCCGCCGGAATGAACGACCACATCGGAAAGCCGATCGATATCGATACTGTAATTGATAAACTAAGAAAGTATCTGTAAATATTAACTCTTGTGTTTACATAAAAAACGCCGGATAAAATCCGGCGCTTTGTAATTTATCTTGCGTATTCCGTTATCCGCGTTTCGCGAATCATCGTCACCTTGATGCGTCCCGGGTAGCGGAGATCTGTTTCAATCTTCTTGGCAATTTCCTTTGCCAGCTCCCTGGTTTGATCGTCGGTGATAGCTTCGTTATTAACAAGTATGCGAAGTTCGCGCCCTGCCTGAATGGCGAATGATTTATCAACTCCGCTGAAGCCTGTCGCGATATTTTCAAGGTTTTCAAGGCGCTTCATGTAATTGTCCAGCGTTTCCTTGCGCGCGCCGGGACGAGCCGCGGAAATCGCGTCCGCGATCTGCACCAAAACGGCTTCCAAGCATGTCGGTTCAATATCGTTATGATGGCTGCCGATTGCGTTAATAATCCGCGGATCTTCACCCATCTTGCGCGCCATATCCATGCCGATTTCCGCGTGGTTAAGGTCGGAATCGGATTCTGTGCCTTTTCCAATGTCGTGTAAAAGCGCGGCGCGTTTTGCAATGTCGCGGTTACAGCCGACTTCGGCAGCCAGCATTCCCGCGATTACCGCCACCTCTTTTGAATGGTGCAATACGTTCTGACCGTAGCTGGTACGGAAATAAAGCCGCCCGAGCGCGCGGACAGCGTCTTGCTTAATATTGTGGATGCCCATGTCAAAGAGGACTTTTTCACCTTCTTCAAAGATTTTCTGCGAAATGTCCTTGCTAACCTTGATAACGATTTCTTCAATCCGCGCGGGATGAATCCGTCCGTCCAGAATGAGTCTTTCAAGAGCGATTTTCGCTATTTCGCGGCGGACAGGATCGAAACAGGAGATAACCACAGCTTCAGGCGTGTCGTCGATGATGATGTCCGCGCCTGTCAGTGTTTCCAGGGTGCGGATATTTCTGCCTTCCCTGCCGATGATCCGCCCTTTCATTTCGTCGTTGGGCAGGGTAACGGTGGTTACCGTTACATCGCCCGTGACTTCGGTTGCCAGCCGTTGAATCGTTGTTACAAGGATGTCGCGGGCTCTTTTTTCCGCCGCGACACTGGCTTCCTGCTCGATTTTGTTGATCAGCGATTGAGCGTCATGTTTTGCCTCATTTTCAAGGTCCTGAATGATCAGCGCCTTGGCTTCATCGGAAGTTAATCCCGATATGCGTTCAAGCTCGGCGCGGTACCGCTGTTCCTCTTTGGAAAGCGCGTCCTCGCGAACCTGATATGCTTTTTCTTTTTCGACAAAAACTTGCTCAGTCCGCTCAATTTGAGCGGTTTTTTTATCTATCGCCTCTTCTTTTACTACAACGCGGCGTTCATACCGCTGTAACTCTGCCCTGCGTTCCCGGGTCTCTCTCTCCTGCTGGTTCCTTTCACGGATTACCTGTTCTTTCGCTTCAAGAAGAATCTCTTTCTTCTTTGCCTCCGCCTCTTTTATTGCGTCAGTCTTTATACGCTCTGCAAATTGCTCAGATGCCGTAAGTTGAAATCTGGCATATAGCCATCTAATTATCCAGCCTAAGGTTAACCCGGCAAGAGGGAGGATAATATACCATATCCAAGGCATAACTGCACCCCTTACCGAAGAAAATTCAAATTCTTTATAAGAATAGACCAATTTTGGTCAAATGTCAAGAAAAACTAATAAAAAATACGAAAATTCAATGTTTTTGGCGTTTTATAGCGGTTTACGACGTTCCGTCGGAGGTTGAATGCGGGACATTTCCCTGTAAACTGTCAGGTTGAGTGCAATTTTATCAAGTGCGACGTAATTATTAATATCATACAAATATAATGAAGATTATCCAAATGTTATTATTTTAATGCATTATGAATATTCATGTCTTATAATTAGTGCGGTGGTTTGTTTTTTTAAGATGGGATAAGGATGACTCGATATGAAAATTAAAATTTTGTGTTTATTCATCATAAGTAATATTTTTGCAGGCTGTATATCATTTAATCCTTCAATGGGCATTATGGCTTTTGGTCAGGTTTCCAAACAGTCTTATGAAAGATTAGAAGGAACAGTAATAACCGAATCGTTCGTTGTTTTTCCAATCGCTCCAAAAATAACCGATATGGCTGATATGGGATTAAAAATCGGACGATATCGTATGGACGGAAATATTATTAAATATGTTTTTCAAGCGGAAGTTCATGGATACAAGTGGATATTTGCTGACAGTATCAGGATTAAAATTGATGATGAAATATATACATTAAAAGATAATGAACCGGTTCGTCAAAATCTCCCGCATGACAAAAGTTATTATTATGAAGTGTTAGCATTTGATATCACTCCTGAAATGCTGGAAAAATTAAAATCGGCAGCGGCAATCAGCGCGGAGTTATATAAACGCGTTGTCAGTTTGAATGAAAAACAATTGGAAAAATTTAAAGAATTTTTAGAATAAAATTAAAAAACACCTAAACTGTGTTTAATTAACGTTCTAAATATGCAACGTTCCAGCCCACCTTATAAGAAAAAACTGCAGGTTTTTTGGTGGGCTGGAATGTGGGTGAGAGAAAACCACACAAAGGCGTAGCCGATTGTGGTTTTTCGAACCCCGAGGGCGCGAACAGCGCCCGTAGCGCATATTGTTTGTTATGCGACGTGTCAATTAAATCAATAGAATTAAAATATTCTACTGATTATAATTGCCAATTGATCCACGGCTTGTAATTGTTACTCTATGTGTTGTTCTAACGCCATTAGACCAAACTAATGTTAATTCATAAGCACCAATTGGAATAACTTTTTTTCCAGCGATAACATCTCCTACCTCAAAACTCCCACCACCTAACATTCCCACTGCACCACTAGCAGATGGATTTAAATTTACTTGGTAAGTCCTTGAGAAATGTAAACTTTGTTCGCCATTGATAATTATCTGAGTTATAGAATAATTAGAACTGACGTTTTTTACAGTGAATGAACCATAGCCTTCCAAAGCTTTTGCGTTTGCATCTTTCACGGCATCAGAGTTTAAGTACTGTCCTGTCCTAAGTGGAGGACTATTTAAACCACCAAGATCTGTTATATTAAAACTTCTTCCATCTACAGCAAGAATATATTTTATTATCCAAGTGTTGTTTACTGCTTCACCAAGTTTTTTAACAGTAATAGTACTTACTTCTCCAGCTGGTTTATCATCTTTAGCAATAAGAGCTAATTCACAGTAAAGTGAACCATTCTGCATAATATGTAATGCCGATACTCCACGATAATTTGATTCAGCGCCAAAAGTGTAAAAAGATACTGGTATATCATTTAAATACCATGTTCCAGTACGGTTCTCTTTCTTATCCTCGTTATAAACCAAGTCATTGCGCCAATTAATGCCATTACCACCTGTTATAGCTGTTTCTTTTTTTAGTTTTGAAACATGCCCAGCATCTTGAGCAATAGCACTAATTAATGTAAAGCAGGAGGATAATGTTAAACTACATAAAAGTAGTAAAACAACTGTCGATAAAACTAGTCCCTTTTTCATTTAAATCTCCTTTGCGGTATTAGTGTCTCCGCAGACATATTTATACACCAATCAACTTAAAAAGTGTATTTATTGAATATAATGAACCATATAAGGTAGTATGTCAATACAAATTTCAACCAAATACGTTTAAATATTATAGTATTTATTAAAAAAACACCCAAATACGTTGTTGTTAGGTTCTATTGTCTACTATTAAACTAAAAACTATGAATGTGAAGAGTATTTTTGGGAAAAATTTGAAATACTACCGAAAAGAAAAAAAGTTATCGCAGGAACAATTATCTGAAAATTTAGGCATTACTGTAAAGCATTTAAGTGAAATTGAAAGGGGAATTGTTTTTGCTTCAGCAGGTTTAATGGAAAAATTAGCAGAAAACCTTGGGATTCCTATTTTTGTTTTATTTTTAACAGATAACAGTATTTACTATGACAATATAATGCTTGCTAGAATAGAGAAAACAATTATAAGTAATATTGAATGTACAATGGATAATATAAAAAAAGGTGTTTTTTATAAACCTCTTCTTTAAACTCTGACATGTCGCATAACTATGTTTATTTGCAAATTCCGGTTTACATGCGGAATTCGCTGCCTAAATAGACTTTGCGTACCATCTCATTGTTGAGTATAACGTCCTTATCACCACGGGCGAAGATTTGACCGTCGGCTATGATAAAAGCTTCATTGGTTATTTCGAGGGTGTCGCGGACATTGTGATCGGTTATCAGAACGCCGATACCCTTGTTGGCAAGCTGGCGTATAATCTGTTTGATTTCGTACACCGCGATTGGGTCGATTCCGGCAAACGGTTCGTCAAGGAGCAGGAATTTCGGCGATGTCGCAAGCGCGCGTGCGATTTCTGTGCGGCGGCGTTCTCCGCCTGAGAGGGTGTAGCCAAACTGCGACCGTATCCTGCCGATGCCGAACTCATCAAGCAGGCTCTCAAGCCTTTCTTCTTTTTGGTAATCATCGATGTCCTGCCGGCTCTCTAAAATTGCCCAGATATTTTGCTCGACTGTAAGTTTTCTAAAAATTGACGCTTCCTGCGGAAGATAGGCGATCCCCATTCTTGCGCGGCGGTACATTGGTTTTTGGGTGATGTCGATATCGTCCATAGTGACTATGCCCATCGTCGGCTGATAAAATCCAACAATCATGTAAAAGATCGTCGTCTTCCCCGCTCCGTTAGGACCTAAAAGACCCGCGACTTCGCCGTTTTTCATTGTAAAACTGACGCCTTTAACGACCGCTTTTTTGCCGAAACTTTTATGCAAATTAGAAACGCCAAGGTGATGCACTTCCGGCACCGGTATTTTTTCTTCTTTTTTAAATTCGATTGTTATAGTTTTATTTTCTGATTCCAGCCCCGCGTTGTGATATGTTAATGCTGATGAGATAACCGCCGCCAGCACGTCAGGCTGGATATTGCTTTCTTCCATAAGGTTAATTCATTATTGTTCCCGACACTGTGCCTTCCATTATGACATCGTCAGTGTCTAAATCCACGCGGATTCTGTCTGCGCGGAATTCATCATCGCTTTTATACACTATCGGGAAGCCGGTTAAATCCAGCATTCTATCCTGACGGTCATAAACAGCGTATTCCGAGCGGCAGACCATGTCGTCCTTGAACAAACGCACCGAAATCTGTAAAACTGTGATTTCATTTTGATCGTCATATTCAATAAAGCGCCCTCTGGCAACTATTTCTCTTTCCCTGTCTTCCAATGTTGAATTGCCTTCCAGCCTTGCGATTTTTAATTTGCGATCATATCTAAGCCTGTCGGTATAAAACAAAATATTTTTATCTTCTTCATGTCCCCAGACATTGCCGACGCAGCTGATAAATTGATTGTCATCTCCCTGAATTTCGATTCTGTCGGCGCGTAGCAGCAGATTGTCAGACCTTACTTCCGCGTTCCCGATTAGAATTGTAGACTCGCGCCCCAACGCTCTTGAGCCTGACATTCTGTCCGCTTTAAATGTGAAAACATCGGCGGAAAGAGAGAGATAATTAGCAATTAACAAGAAAAGAATCAACGGCAATGCCTTGCTCATTTTATTCATCCTCACCGCTTAACGCGGCGCTTTCCTGGGCGTCATCATCATGTATGTAGGTGCCCGTTACATAACCTGTGAATTCAAATGTTCGCCTGCGGGCGTCCGCGGAAAGACCGTAGCCTGTAAAACTTGTGCCGTTTTCACGGTAAACATTTACTTCATCTTCCGCTCCGGTGAAGAACAGGCGCGGTTCGTCTTTCCATGCAAGGTTGGTTGTTTCAAGGATGATGTCTTCCGATTCAACTTCCAGCCTGACGCCGTTTGTCATCTGAATGTCGCCGGATTCAATTTCTACTTCGGCGTTTCCTCCCTGCCCGGAAGCGTTTACCTCCGCTCCGCGCTCGCCGTATTGTTCAAAGAAAAAGTTTTGAAGTTTCATTAACCCCTGTTTTTCATAGCGTTCAGCGCGTTCAGCCTGAAACCTCGCAATCGGATCCGCCGCTCTCACGCGCACATAATCAACATTTTCCATCACCAAATCCGGCAAACTCCTGTCCGAAGATGTTGATTCGCCGTAGTCAAATGTGCAGCTTTCAAATAAAAATAAAATTAAAACGAGAATTAATAATTTGCAGACAGCTCCGCGCGCGCGGTTTTCAATCTTTTTCATTTACCCTTCTTGACGGCATTAATAAAATCCCTTACCAGGGGAGACGCCGCAGTTGGTTTGGATTTAAACTCAGGGTTAAATTGAACAGCAACACCCCACGGATGGTTTGGCCATTCAATGCAGTCAACAAATTCGCCGCTTGGCGTGTAGGCGGCGAACTTTAAACCTGATTTTGTCATTTCATCGCGGTATTGGTTCGAAAATTCAAACCGGTGGCGGTGGCGCTCTGTTATGCTCTTCTCGCCGTATGCCGCCATAATATGAGTGTTTTCTTCGTTTATTGTTTCGCCTGCGCCAAGCCGCATTGTTCCGCCGTCGCTCTGGCAGATAACAGGGTGTTTTGTGTCCGGGGCAAACTCGGCGGAATCAGCGTCTTTCCAGTTAAGAACATTACGCGCCCATTCAACCGCCATTATGTGCATACCAAGGCAGATGCCAAGATACGGTTTTTTATTTATTCTTGCCCATTCGGCTGCTTTCACCATCCCGTTGATTCCAAGTTCTCCGCCGCCGCCGGGGACCAGAATGCCGTCTACATCTTTTAAAATTGAATCTGCGCTGCCCGCTTTATCCAGATCGGACGCTTCGATTTTTTCAAACTCAACCTCTATTCCGCATTCAAGGCTCGCGTGAAACAGCGCTTCGTAAAGAGACGTGTATGTGTCGTGGATTTCCATGTACTCGCCGACAACGCCTACGCGAACTTTTCCTTTTCGTTTGTTGAAATGATCCATTACAGAAAGCCACGGACGTATATCGGTATGACGGCTTTCAACGCCCATTTTTCTAAGGATAACTTGATCCAGTTTTTGTTCGGAAAAAATTATAGGTATCTGATAAATTGTCGTATTAATGTTAGGTGAAGTAAAAACAGCGTCTAAATCGACATTTGTAAACTGCGCGATTTTTTCGCAGGTAGATTCATCCAGCATTACAGGAGAGCGGCAGATGAGGATATCAGGCTGGATTCCCATTTCCTGCATTGATTTTACAGAATGCTGTGTTGGCTTAGTTTTTAGCTCTCCGCCTGCGACTTCGGGAATCAGCGTAAGATGCACAGAAATGGCATTTGATCTTCCGTTTTCGTGGATCATCTGACGCGCCACTTCAAGATAGGGTATTGATTCTATATCGCCGACGGTGCCGCCGATTTCTACGATTACTATGTCGGTGTCATTATCTTCTTTTGCGACTGCAAGGATACGGCTTTTTATTTCGTCGGTTATGTGCGGGATAACCTGTACGCATTTTCCTTCGTATTTTCCTTCCTGCTCCTTGCGAATTACCGAATTATATACTTGTCCTGTTGTAATAGAGTTAGCCTGCCTCAGCCTGCCCTTGGTAAAACGGGCATAATTGCCCAAATCAAGGTCGGTTTGCGCTCCATCGTCTGTTACATATACTTCGCCGTGCACATAAGTGCTCATGGAACCGGCGTTTACGTTTATATAGGGGTCGCATTTAACCATGCGGACATTTAACCCTCTGCTTTCAAGCAGCGCGCCGATTGAAGATGCCGCAACGCCCTTCCCCAAACTGGAACAAACGCCGCCGGAGACGAAAATATACTTATTCATGTGGTATAAGTATGGTGAATTTATATAGAAAATTCAAGAGTTTTAGGAACTGTGAGATAATGAGTAAAGAGTCAAAATATTCCCGATCGGTAATATTTACGAGTTTTTTCTGGAAATTCAAGGAAATTCATCAAAATATTACCGATCGGGAATATTTTGCGAATTTTGCTTGAATTTCGGGGAAAAATGCCTTATTATTACCGATAGGGAATATTTAGAGAATGTTAATAGAAGTAATTGATGTAAAAACATTCGGTGCAGCCGTTAAAACACACCGTAAAAGATTACATATTACCCAATTGCATCTGGCTGCCATAGCCAATACCGGCGTACGGTTTATAAGCGATCTTGAAAACGGCAAACACACTGTTCAGCTTGATAAGGCGCTGGAAGTGGCAAAGGTTCTTGGCTTAAAAGTTGTAATATCAAGCGCACAAGGAAATAATAAATGAGCCGTGAATTAAATGTATATCTCTGCGGAGAATTAGTCGGGGTTTTAAGCGAAGATGATGATTTACAGCTTTCATTTCAATATGATAGTGAAAATGAAAGAGTATTATCTGTTCGTTTGCCTGTAAGAGAAGAAAATTATTCCCACCCCTATATTTTTCCTTTTTTTGAAAACCTAATTCCCGAAGGCGAAGCGTTCGAGATACTTGCCAAAGAACATGTTTCCGGCAATAAAGTTTATTCGATTCTTGACAGATTCGGCGGCGACTGCGCCGGAGCGGTATCATTATATAAATCAAATTATGTTAATAATGATAATGAATTGTTACACGAAATCAATTCCGCCAAAATTGCGCAGATTATTGACAGGCTGCCTGAAGATCCTCTGCTTACCAGCCTTGAAAATCCTCCGCGTCTTTCGCTTGCCGGAGCGCAGTCTAAATTTGCCGTGTATAAGAGCGACAATCAATATTACAGATCCGATGACAAACATCCTACAACGCACATTATTAAAATTACTAATAGACGGTTTCCAGATCTGCTGGAAAACGAATTTTTCTGCATGAAATTAGCGCGGTTGTTTTTCCCTGATACTCCGAATATTGAATTAAAAAAAACCGAAGGGCGTCCCTATCTGGAAATTGAACGATTCGACAGATATATAGAAAATGAAAATGTTTTTCGCATTCATCAGGAAGATTTTTGCCAGGCGTTTGGAATTGTCTCCGATAAAAAATATCAAAACGGCGGCGGACCCGGCATTAAAGATTGCAGTAAAATTATCGAAGAACATTCTAAAAATTATATATTGGATATCAGCCGTTTTATTGAATGGATTGTATTTAATTATCTTCTCGGCAACACAGACGCTCACGCAAAAAACATTTCCCTGCTGCACACCGAATCGGGAATAAAACTTGCGCCCTTTTATGACTTGCTCTCCATTGAAGTGTATCCCGAAAAACTGGTAGATCATTACATGGCGATGCTTATTAACGGCAAGGGCAAATATGACGCTGTCGGAAAAAAAGACTTTATCGCTCTTTTTGAACAATTGGGATTAAACGCGAAAAATACATTACGTCTTGTTAAAGGCAAATTTACGAATGTTGTAAAAACTGCCGAATCATTAAAAGATGAATTAAACGGCGGAGATTTTAAATCCAGTGTTTATGGCTCTATAATTGATATTATACGCAAACGGCAAGCGGTGTTATTTGAGTAAATATATTATTTTATTTTTATTATCTATGAACAAATCATATTTTAGAAAAAAATTATATCCAAGAATAATATCTGTTTTTACATTTTCTATGTTATATTGTTTTTTATCCTCATCCGACAATGAATTAAAAAAATAAATATTTTTAAAATTTTTGTTACCAAGAGATATTGTGTTCTTGAATAATGAGGTTATAGGCATTTTCATATCCAATCCAATACTATAATGCCTGTTAAATGGTTTGCCGATATATAATGTTGTACTAGTTCCTAAATTAAACAAGTAAGATTTTGATGAACCATCTAATCTGCCATATGCATACAAACCTTCTTTCGGATATGCTGATTCAACCATCACCCATGAATTTACAATATTTGGTATTTCATTGATATTATAAAGTAATATTCTATTTTGATTTAATGAAACTAACACATTATATCCATTAAATATTGAAGTTCCAAGATGTATTTTAATAATGGAATCTTCCTTATCTATTATTTTAAAAACAATATTATTCATTATTAAACCATTTGTAATTATAATTTGATCTATGACTATTTCTGTTTTATTTTCAACATCTATATTCATTTCAAGCAACAGGTTTTTATTAATTGTATTTATATATTGACCTGTATTATAAACTGCGTAAATAATTTTATTATTTATTGTTATCTCCATTGCCGGAAAATTAAATTCTTGTATTTCTTGAAATTTTAAATCTATAGAATATTCATAATCTGCATATGTAATATTCTTTGTTGATGCGCAATTTGAAAATAAAAATACTATACAAAAAGTCAAAATAATATTTTTCATTTAACCCTCCATAAAAAATACTAATTGTACTTTTAATTATTATAGCTATATTAATTATTTTTATCAATAAGTTAATTTTAGTATGTTATATATTTTAAAATGTTATGTGCAGCACCACCATACATTATTTATTAAATTCTTCCTTTACTTTTTCCATTGTTACTTTTCTTTTTTCCAATGTTTTTTCATACATTTGATTTATTATTTTTGGCAAATTTTTCTCTATAATTTTTACACCTTCTTCAGTTATACCGCCTTTTGTCGTTACACGATCTATTAACTCATCAAAAGATATATTATTTTCTAATAATAATTTTCCAGTTCCATACATTGTTTTTACAACCATTTTTATAATATCATTTTTATTAATTTTTGTATGTTTTTCCGCTTCTTCTGTTATTACTTTAAATATTGATCCTATAAATCCCGGCATACAACTTGTTAATTCTGAGCCCATGCCTAATTCATTTTCCGGTATCTCAATAACAGTTCCAAAACATTCTAATAAAATATTTAAATTCTTTTTGTCTTCATTTTTAACTAAATTATTATGAGATACTAATGTAACTGACTGGTTTATTTCAGCCGTAACGCTTGGTATAACTTTTGATATTTTATTATTAGCACATATTTTTTCTAACTGATTATGTAATACACTGCCATTTAAGGAAATTATATGACAATTATTTTTAATGTTATTAATTATTTCATTTAATACTGTTTTTATTTCCAATGGTTTTACACAAATAAATAATACGTCAACATTATTTGCCAATTCTATATTATTTTTACAAATAATTACATTTGGGTATATTGTATTTATATCTTTTATTTTTTCAAATGTTATATTGGAAATATATAAATTTGATGGATTTATAATATTTGATTGTGCAAATTTCGAGAAAATCATTTTTCCCATACTTCCATAACCAATAATGCCTATATTTTGTTCCATAATTTACCTTAGAAAAATATACTATTATCTCTTAAGATTGTCCACATACGCCGCAATCCCTTGCAGACGTCATAAAATATTCCATAATTAACAAAAAATACTCTGAAATATATACTTTGAGTATAGTTTCCATTAAATGGATGTTCAAACGTTTAGAACAATATTTAACAGATAATTTTTTAACTTATTAATTAAATACTTATTGTAAGAACAAGACCAAGCGCGTTTGATACTCTGATGAATGTTTAATAATAGATTATTTAATTAATACTTTACCATACTTTAGGTTTATTAGGCGGGGGCGTAATAATTAGATTTTCTCCGGCAGGTTCAATTAAATATAAACCATTTTCCAATGCGTAATTTCTTACTTTTAACGGAACTACAATACCTGCAACAGCTCCTAAAAAAGCGCGTTTATCATTGTGTAAATCAGCAAATGAACGCATTTTTTCTAGACGGGTAATATGTTCGTTTATATAATTAATGCTAAGATTTGTTTTTATTTCAACTAACATAGAAGTATCGCTGTTTTGTAAGAAAACATCTATTTCAAAATATATTTTGTTTTTATGATCTTTTACTTTAACATTAGTGCTGGCTGTTTGAAACACTACGCCCAAGTCAATGAATCTATCAATCATGGTTGGGGCTAGTAAATTTTCAACAACTTCACCGAAACGATTGTCCATATCTCCAAAGCGTTTATTGTATTCCGCTCTGTCTTTTTCTCTTTCCGCTCTTTCTTTTTCTCTTTCTGCTCTGTCTTTTTCATTTTCTGCTCTGTCTTTTTCACTTGCCGCTATTGTTTCTTTTAATAACCGTTCTGTGTCTTTTATCTGTTCTCGATTTTCCATTAGAGCCGCCCAGACTTGCTCAAAATCCAGACCTTTTGGGTAATCTATTTGTGTTTGCATATCTCCCATAGTTATTTCCTACTAATAATATACTACTTTATGTTCTTATTTGGCAGTGTTTTTTTACCAAAAAGCTCATTGAAAAATAATATAAAAAAAGATACATTGCCATATATGTGGATAACCTTGATTTCAGCCGCTTTAGCGGCGATTTCAATCGAAGGACTCCGCAAAGCGGAAACCATAACCACGCCTTTTTCCAGCATGAATTCAAATTCTCTCTCACCTTTACGGAAGAAACTTATTAAATTACACCCTTTTTTGTCTTACTACTCACAAGGCGAGTATATTTTCTCACAAATGCGCCAATAACACCGTTTTTACGGCTTATGGAATAAGAAACAAAGGAGGAATGTATAGTAGGATCTTATCTATATGTATTTAACGCTAATGGAACAGGTACATATAAGTCATTTAATGAAGAAGGTCTAGAGAATGCTTCAAAGGACATTACATGGACTGCAAGCGGTAATAGGATAACAATAAATAGTTTTTATAGTGTTGGTCGCGGTATTTTTGCCACGTCAAATTATACCTATGAAAAAAGCGGTAATACGCTTAGTATGTTATCGGAAGAGAACTTTGTCAGGCTGCAAACCTATATCCGACAATAAGCAGGCGGCATAAAAAGAGTATGTTTTTCTTTTGGGGACATTCCGAAACTATTTCAGGCTATGTCCCCAAAATTTTAATATTTTATATTATTTTATAAAGCATATTATTAATGTACAATAGTATGAAAACCTTTAATACAATATATTTTTAAAACTTGTATCCTATACCCAGTTTAATCCGCGGACCAATACCAATAGTATTTCCAATGCTGCCGTATCCTGGATTATCCATTGCATCTATAAATCTTTTTGGAGGAAGGCGGATATTAACAAGCGCTTCCGCCCTGATGAAAAGGGATTCCGTTAACGAAAAATCAGCGCCAACACCCGCAAGCAAGCCAAACTGGCTCCATTCCGCTGGTTTATTATCTTCTACAAACTTTATTTCGGTTCCGTCGCTCATTTCCATATCGGCGGAAAGAACAAAATTATAACCCAAACCAAGCATGGGGAACAAGGAAACTTTGCCCAAAGGAATGGGGTATTTCCCAATAACGTCAAAGCCAAGCTGCATCAAATTTCCGAGATAAAGAGTTTCCTGACCTCCCATAGATAATATATTATCAATCTGACCATATGCAAAACTAATTCCAAGCTCGACATACTGAGCGTCAAAGAATACAAATCCGCCTACACTCATATTGTTCCTGTCTACTTTAAAGCTGTCACCTGAGCCATAGATTGTTCCATCTTGTCCATTACCAAGGCTGTAATCGAAAAGAAGACCGCCTCCTATGCTCAACTGAGCAAAAGCTCCTCCGGTTGCAATTATTGCCAAAACTAATACTAATAGTAACTTTTTCATACAATTCTCCTTGTAATACGGATATATGCATTATTGGCGTGAGGTTAACGTAAAACAACTAGGAAAAAGTATGATTTTTTGGTAGAAAAAGTATGATTTTTTTTCCAAAAGGTTTTATATTGCCGTATTGGAACCGGTTTCCTTTAATTCCACGAATATCTGCATTAATTCCCGGTTATTGTTTATACCTAACTTCCTGTAAAGGTTAAACGAGTGCCTTTTTAACGTCGAAAGTGAAATACACATATTTTTCGCAATTTCTTCATATTTGAGACCGCTGCAAATTGCAAGGGCCACCTCGTTTTCTCTTTTGGTCAACGCAGTTATTCCTGTTTTGTCAAATTTTACGTCTTTTGAGGTAAAACGGCTTAGGCAATAGAACAGTCCAGGTATTTGATACGATAATGTAAAAACCGCCCAAAAGATTGAGGATATATATGATATTTCAAATATTATCGGCGAAAAGGGTATTAGCGAAGCCATAAACACTACAAAAAGGGTTACGGTTATTTTGGTAACATTTTGCATTTTCCGTTCCAATGTATTTTTTCCATATTTGCTTTCTTTCTTTATGAATATTGGGGCTGTCAATAAGCAATAAAAAACAATTCTTGATATAAATAGAATATTGAGCATATTATTTGCCAGTAAAATATTTTCTATAATCGCTTCTGCTGTAACCAGCATGGGTACAAACTTAAAATATTTTATATTAACACCAAATAAATTATAACCCCATAATGGAACAGTAATATATAATGTTAGAATTCCGTTTACAATTACCGGAATTATATTTTGTATATTCAATACAAGTGACAACATTATTATAACTGCCAGTAAAAATATATTTATTAATACAATCAAATAATACAGTTCTATTTTATTTTTGTGTTTTGCGTAAATTACAGAAAATAATGCTATGTGGGCAATGCAGAAACCATATATAAAAATCCAAATTACCAAGTTAATTGTATTCATTGTGTTAATTATGCCATTTCCGGAGTTTTTTTGCAATGTAAAACAGGCTTTTTTAGAGAATAATAATCCATTTCATTAACTTTTGTAACTTATTCATTCCTACAATAACGTTAGGGAGGTATTTCGCATAACCGCCGGATAGGCGCAGCAGGGAAAAAGTTGATTACACCTAACACAACCAATAAACTGAAAATTCTTTGCTCCGTTTTTACCAGTTTCAATTCATCGCATACAGGAAGTTCTTCGCTGAATATTTTTTCTATTTCATCTCCTATTACGGAAATAAAATTTGATAATGTTATGCGCAATTAGATTTTCTCAGCAAACCCATTAAATGACGTTTCCGTTTTTGTTTATAATTTTCTACTGATCTTTAATCAATATCGCCGGACGCACACCTCTCCATGTGGTTGGAAATACGCCGCCTGTAAAGATCGCGCCAAATTGAATAAACGAAACCTGACTTCCGTGGTAAGGTATATTTGCAGCATTCATCGTCTCATCGTTGATGCCAATGTTGCGCAACCACCACTTCACACTGCCGATATGTTCTGTACCGATTTGGATTTTTTGCCACTTGCCGTTAACCTTACTGTTAGTTTCGCCGTTAAAAGGGTCAAGGAG
>Ga0209755_10002116_pt1 | contig 28050 bp, 22 predicted proteins | sample TergutCo191P1_FD_187301 | JGI IMG/M metagenome (GOLD analysis project Ga0209755, IMG submission 187301) | Cornitermes sp. P1 segment gut microbial communities from Petit-Saut dam, French Guiana - Co191P1 (SPAdes) (version 2) | ecosystem: Host-associated > Arthropoda: Insects > Digestive system...
CGGTTGTCGGTTGTCGGTTGTCGGTTGTCGGTTGTCGGTTGTCGGTTGTCGGTTGTCGGTTGTCGGTTGTCGGTTAAGGGGAAATTTTGGCTTTTTTGGACTTTAACCATGTTCACATTATCAATATATCATCTTACACTGATAATTTCAAGGGTTTTTATAAATTTTTTTCGGTTTTGTGTAATTGAAGTCTTACATCACGCACCCGTATGTCCAATTTTCATTAATTTTTTCCAAAACAGCGATTAAATTCTCATTATAAAATACAGCGCAGGTAAAAGTGTTGAATGAGGAGTGAGGATTGAGGAGTGAAGAGTGTGTAATGAATTTGTTATTCAGAATCTGATCTAATGCTTTTCCATGAATTATATGCTGAGCTTCCTTCTCTGAGACATCAATCCACGCTAGTCCAAGTTTAGAAATAATTTTTTTATCTATTGGTAAAACAGTAATCTCCTCACTGCTCATTTGTTGTTCCCCGCTGCCTGGCTTATTTACAGCCATTTCAAGTGAAAAACCTGCGATGTCAGTCCTTAAAAGCGATTTCAAATGTCCGCGGCTGTTTACAGCTAACGCGATGTCGCGTGCAAGGGAGCGGATGTATGTCCCGCTTGAGCAATGCACAAATATTTCAGCAAAAGGAGGCTGCCACGAAAGAAGTTCAATCTTATGGATAGTGATTTCCCTTTTTTTCATTTCTGGCGCGTTTCCGTTACGCGCAAGGCTTGAGGCGCGTTTTCCGTTTACATGAATCGCAGAATAAACAGGCGGCTCCTGTAAAATTACGCCTGTAAATTTTAAAAGCGCTTTTTCAACATCACCTTGCAAAGGAAGGTCTGCTTTAGCGATTTCTTTTCCTTCAAGGTCAAGCGTATCGGTTTCTACTCCAAAATGAATAATACCTGTGTACTTTTTATCGCAGCCAGAAAACCACCTGCTTAATTTTAAAGCTTTTCCTGTTAAGACAAGCAAAAGTCCGCCTGCGAATTTATCAAGCGTGCCTGTGTGGCCGACCTTGCCCGTTCCAAGAGCGCGTTTAATACCACGTAACGCGTCGAATGAAGTAACCCCTGGCGGCTTGTCAAATATTATTAACCCGGATTCCATAAAATTAATTAAATCCAATCACCGCTGATTAACACTGATTAGGCGGATTTACACGGATTTTTCTAAACATACCTTGATAATCCGCGTTAATTCGTTTTATCCGCGATAATCGGCGGTTTTTATTATCAACTTTTATTTTCAACAAGCTCATCGATCTTTTTGATTATATCAAAGCCTTCGGCAATGCTTGTGTCGGCGTGGAAACGAAGACGTGGTATTTTTCTAATTCGCATAACAGATCCAAGCTGAGATTGAATAAAACCCGCGGCGCTTTGAAGCCCCAGAGCGCCTTTATCAATATTTTTGCTTCGAACATCAGAGACATAGACGTCCGCGAAAGACAGGTCTTTTGAAACATCAACCCTTGTTATCGAAAGAAACGAGCTGACCCTTGAGTCTTTAATTTTTCCTTCCAGAATAAGTGAGCCGATTATTTCCTGAATTGTCTGCCCAAGTTTTTCAGTGCGAAAGCCGCCCGAAGCGCCGCCCATATTGTTTAATTTTTTTCCGCAGCAGCCGCGGTTTCCGCCAGGCTAGCGCTGAGCTTTCGCGCGATCTGCACAACTTCGATAACTTCAAGACCGTCGCCAACCTGAATATCGTCAAATCCGTCGATACCAATTCCGCACTCGTATCCTGCGGCAACTTCCCTTGCGTCGTCTTTAAAGCGTTTAAGCGAAGCGAGCTTGCCTGAAAATATCACAATCTGGTTTCGTATAACATTAACAGCGCAGCTTCGTTTAACAGTTCCTGTTAGCACATAACAGCCGGCGATTGTGCCTACCTTGGGAACTTTGAACGTATTACGCACTTCAACAGTCGCGATTATTTCTTCCCTTGTATCGGGTTTTAACATTCCTTCCATCGCCTGTTTTATTTCTTCAACTGCTTTATAAATAATATTATATTTTCTGATATCAACCTTTTCCTGCTCGGCGAGAATTTTCGCTTTTGGAAGCGGGCGGACATTAAAGCTTATAATAATAGCTTTTGAAGCAATCGCTAGGTCAACATCGCCTTCGTTGACAGGGCCGGGAAGCGCCTGAATAACATGAAGGCGGATTTCCTTTGTAGAAAGTTTTTCAAGACTGGATTTTAACGCTTCCGCAGACCCTTGAACGTCTGCTTTAATAATAACTTTAAGTTCCTGAATAGTTCCGTCGCTTATCATGTCATGAAGATTATCCATTGTTACCTTTCGCATAATCTTGGCGTCTTCAAAACGTTTTAATTCCTGGCGTTTTGACGAGAACTCACGGGCAACTTTTTCATCGGCTACAACCTGCAGCGGATCTCCGGCGTTCGGAATGCCTTCAAACCCCAGGACTTCAACAGGCATGGAAGGTGTCGCCTTGTTGATTTTTTCCCCTTTGTCATTAAAAATCGCGCGCACTTTACCAGGCCAGATGCCTGCGACAAACGCGTCGCCGATCATTAATGTTCCCTTCTCTACCATTACTGTAGCCACGATTCCTCTTCCATGATCAACTTTAGATTCAAGTATTTTTCCTTCGGCGCTGCGCTGGAAATTCGCTTTTAAATCAAGAAGTTCGGATTCAAGTAAAATAGCGTCGATTAACTTATCGATACCTGTTTTCTGTAGCGCGGAAAGTTCGACAAACATTGTCTGTCCGCCCCAGTCTTCGGGCATTAAACCTAAATCAGAAAGCTGGCTTTTTACTTTATCAGGATTCGCTTCGGGCTTATCAATTTTATTAACAGCGACAATTATCGGAACATTCGCGTCTTTCGCGTGATTAATGGCTTCGATAGTCTGCGGCATAACGCCGTCATCGGCGGCGACAACCAAAATGACGATGTCGGTTATCTGCGCTCCTCTTGCCCTCATGCGCGTGAAAGCTTCGTGGCCGGGCGTGTCAAGGAAAGTGAGGCTTCCGTGCGGAGTCTCGACCATATACGCGCCGATATGCTGCGTAATTCCGCCGAACTCGCCTGATACGACATCAGCCTTGCGGATTGCGTCTAACAGTTTTGTTTTGCCGTGATCAACATGTCCCATAACGGTGACAACAGGAGGCCGGGGAAGCATAACAGCGTCTTCATCAGAAGAAGTCTCGATTACTGTCTCGTCATAAAGGCTGACAATTTTTACATCCGCGCCGAATTCGGCCGCGAGAATTGTCGCTGTATCGGCGTCAATCTGCTGATTAATTGTAACCATCTGCCCCATGCTCATAAGTTTTTGTATTAAATCAGAAGCTTTTAAATTCATTTTCCGCGCAAGTTCTGAAACAGAAATAACTTCCATTATATCGATGGATCTTGGCACAGGGTTTGCGACATGGGTGATTTTCTTTTTTGTCTGGAGGAGCTTTTCCTCCATTTCAAGTTCTTTTTCCTTGCGGTTATAAACAGGTTTCTTTGTGATGAACTTGCGCTTTGCCGGTCCCTTTCCTTCCGGCAGAGTGCTTGCGGGAGCTGTTCCAAATCCGCTTTTCCCGCGGGGAGCAGTACCGGAACTGCCGCGCTGCGCTGCGCCGAAGTTGCCGCGCACAGCCGCGCCTGAGTTACCCCGTGGAGCTGCTGAGCTGCCGCGAATAGATGCGCCGCCTGAAGATGCAGGTCGATTAAACCCTCCGCGAGAGACTGCGCTGGAATTGCCGCGGGGAGCGCTGCCGGCAGCGCCCTGCTTATTAAAGCCGGGTTTTGGCTGAAAAGGAGCGCGCTGTCCAAAACTGCTTTTACCAGTGTTTCCTTCGGCAGGTTTGCTTCCGCGGGGAGCCGCGCCGGAACTGCCGTTCTTATTCTGTACACGCGCCTGGCGGTTTGCGCTGTTATTTCCTACAAGTTTACCGCCTACCCTTCCGGCAGCGGCGGCCGGGCGCTGCGCAATCGGAAACGAGCTGATCCGCGAAGAAGCTGAGTCGCCTCCTGCCTTTTTCTCGTTTTCAGATTTCTTGGCATTTACTTGTTTTACTTCAGAAGGAGTGACAACAACTTTAGGCGACGGTTTTTTAGAGACAGAAGAAGACGAGGTTTTTTTAACAAGGACTTTAACCTTACGCCGCTCAGAAGTTTCCGCCGGCGGCTTTGCGCTTTCGGTTTCGCTTTGAGACCCGCCTGCAGTGTTTCCCGAGTGTTTAATCAACAGAGTATTTGTCTTCTTGGTTTTGTCAGTTTCTCCCGCGGGAAACTTCGTTGGGTTATCCGCCATATTACCTCTTATTCCTCATCCTCTTCATACTCAAAACTTAAACCTATGCCGCAGTTCGGACAGGTTGTCATTTCGACAGTAATTTTCGCTCCGCACTCAGGACATTCATATTCCTCAGCCTCTGCGGTCTCTTCGCTTTCTTCGCTCTCCTGCGTTTCCTCGAACGGTTCTTCTTCGACAATCTCAACATATTCTTCAATAAGTTTACGCAGCCCGTCAAGCTGTGAAACTGTTAATCCCTTTGATTCCAGCTCTTCCTGACTAAGACCAAGGAAATCTTCGATAAAATCAATTCCGTTATCAAGAAGCGTTTTTGCGATAAAGCTATCAACGCCCGGAAGTTCACTGATGCGCGAAATCTCGTCATCGTAGCCTTCCGCGTCTCCGAATAGCTCTGAAACAGCGCGGCGCGATTCTGCGGCGATGTCCATTTCGGCGAACTGCGATTCTGTTTTTACATCGATGTTCCAGTCTACAAGCCTGTTGGCAAGGCGCACATTAAGACCTTGTTTGCCAATCGCCAGGGACAGCATTGAATCATTTACAACCGCAAGCGCCTGATGTTTTCCTTCGTCCAAAATTATTACATCACGCACTTCCGCAGGCGAAAGAGCGTTTTTAATAAAGCGCCTCGGGTCGACATCATATTTAAGTATATCAATTTTTTCGCCCTCAAGCTCCTTTATAACAGCCTGAATGCGGACACCCTTAAGCCCTACGCACGCGCCTACAGGATCAACATCTTCACGGTTTGAATAAACGGCGAGTTTTGTGCGGAAGCCGGGTTCGCGCACAATCTTATGAATTTCAACTGTCTTATCATAAATTTCGGGAACTTCAAGTTCGAAAATCGCGCGCACAAAATCTGTGTGCGTTCTTGAAAGCACAATCTGCAGACCGGATGAGTCTTTTTTTACTTCCGCGATTAGCGCTTTGATTCTGTCGTTTACATGATATATTTCGCGCGGAGACTGGTACTTCTTTGGCAGAATGCCTTCTACATTTTTACCGATATCAACATAAATTGTACCGTTACGCTCGCGCTGATAGTAACCGATTATAATTTCGCCTTCTTTGTCCTTATATTCAGAAAAAAGCGAATCTTTTTGAATATCCCTAATAGTCTGATGCGCCTTCTGTTTTGCGCTCTGCACCGCGATACGGTCAAATTCCTTTGGATCGATTTCCACCAGGATTTCATCGCCGATTTCCGCTTCCGGATCGATTCCTTTGGCTTCTTCAAGATCAATTTCCACTACAGGATCATAAACTCCGTCCTGTTCCACTATTCTTTTTCTTGCGTAAATCCAGACCTCAAGATTCTCTTCGTCAAACCGCACTATCGCGTTGTCCGCGTTTCCAAAGCGGTGTTTGTACGCCGCTATCAATGTATCCTCAATCGTCCTGAGTATTAACTCCTCAGGAATTCCGCGATCCTGATTTAATTGGCGGATTGCCTGTGACATATCTGTTCCCAACTTATGCCTCCTCTTTAGAACCGAGTTTCGCTTTCGCGATAATGTCAAATTTCAATCTTTCGGCTCCATCTTTTGTTTTTAAAATAATTCCTTCCTCGTCAGCGGACTGTAAAAGCCCGTCCGTCCATTCAGTAATATCGGTACGGTAACACCGTACTGTCTTTCCCGTATAAAACCTGAACTCATTCCCGTCTTTAATCAGTCTGTCAATTCCCGGGGATGAAACCTCGATATAAATATCCTGCTCCGCGAACGCAAGCTCAAGGCGCGGCATAATCGCGCGATGAACTTTCGCGCAATCATCAGTGGTTATTGATAAACCGTTGTAAATTACCGCCTTTACCTGTACGCTCCCCCTATGTTTTGATACAACAAGTTCAATAAGGCTGTATTTAAGACCTTTTAAAACCGTTTCCAGCTGCTGCCGCAGGGAGACAACTTCTACAGACTCCTCTTTGCCTTTGAACTTCATGTTATACCTTTTATACAACGGACAAAACCTGAAACCCGGCCAATGACCGGACAACTCCAAAAAAAAAGGGCTTTTGAAGCCCTTTTTTAAATGAAATACTACATTAATAAAAAAGTAACATAATTAAAAAATTATGTCAAGGGGGCGCAGACACTAAAAGCTGTTTGCTTTAATAATCTGCCTATTGGCGCGTCAATGTAACTCTATCGAATTCGTTCATTGCATACTGTTCCTGTACCAAGGTAAGAGTATTTCCGCTTAATTCATAAATATAAACATCGTTTCCCCATCCTCTGTTAATTGTCAACTTATTACCGCTTGCAGACCAAGTAAGAGATTCATTTCTATAAGAATTGTCGCTGGCATAGCTTCTCCAAGTGCCTGTTCCATTGGCATTAAATGTAAAATTTCCCCAGTTGCCTACAGGAGCGGCCTGCGGTGGCGGATTCCATAATGGAGGCGGAGGCGCAGGCGGTACTATTTCTTTTGCATGAGATACTTCCGCTTTTTTGTAGGCAGTTCTCTCCAAGGTTAATGTATCGCCGGTTATTGTATATTTCACTGTCCAAGTATCGCCGGCTCGAGGTTCCCACACGCCATCACTAAAAGGCATATAATGAGTATTCGTTCTTACAAGATCAGTGCTTGTGTATGTATATTCACCCTTACCGGCATAATTGCCATTTTGAACATAAACAAATGTATTTTCATCGAAAATATATTCATCTACCCAGCCGTTAGCTGCAGCAAAAACCCATATTCCTATAAACGGGTTAGAAATTGCGGTATTGGCTGACCTGCTTGAATCATTGCCGCCGCCAAACAATCCATCAAGACCAAGCGTCTCGCAAGCGATAAACCCGAATCCGATTATTACCGCAACAGCGATAATCCCTAATGTTTTGAATGCTTTCATTACATTCCTCCTTTTATTATTTTTTTACCATAATTTAATAATATAACCCAAATTCAAATAATTAACAACGTTTTTTATTAATATTCAAGATACGGCAGTATACAAGATATCAATTACAGCGTTATTGTAGCAAAATCCTGTTCATGGTATAAAAAAATATGGAAGAATTGCAGTCTACTGAGGTTCTTGAGCGGGAAATGCTTGACGACGCAAGAAAAAAAGCGGCGCGTATATTACAAACCGCGCAGCAGACAATTAAAACGCAGGATGAACATTGGGAAAAAAAGACAAAAGACGCAATTTACGAACTTGAAAAAAAATATAATGAACAGATTGAAAATGAAACGAAGAACATCATGGCTCACCTTCCGGTTGATAAATACAGGATAAAGATTGAAAAAATCGAAAGCCTTCTTAAAGACGCAGTTGAATCATGGTACTTAAGTCTTGAGCGAGAAAAAATAATTAAGCTGCTTTACGATGAATTAGTAAAACGCTATTTTTATTGTAAAGATCAAATTAATGAAAACGAAGAAATTCAAATCGAAACCGGCGGATTAGATCAAAATGAAGTTGAAACAATTTTAAAATTATTAAACGAAACTTTACAACCTAAAAATAATTTTACACTCCTCACTCCTCACCCCTCACCCCTCACTCAACATTCGGTTTATCCTTCAATTATTCTTGAATCAGGCGGATTGCGGATTATATCTTCTATAGAAAAAACAATTGATTTTATACTGCATGAAAAACGCGAAGAGTTGATCGAAGCTTTGACCGGAAGCGATTTTACGGAGAATAAATGAAAGGCGAAAATCTGACAGGCACAGTAAGACGCATATCAGGCCCTATTATCCGCGCGTCGGGAATGGGAACTGCGGGTTTATTCGATCTTGTAGAAGTAGGCGAAAATAGAATAATAGGCGAGATAGTGCGTCTTGAAGGAGAGACCGCGGTCATTCAGGTTTATGAAGACAATACCGGTTTAAAAACAGGAAGCCTCGTTTATTCTACAGGGCGGCCTTTGTCTGTTATGCTCGGCCCGGGATTAATGGGAACTATCTATGACGGGATACAAAGACCGTTAGCGCTTCTTTATGAACAGGACGGCGTTTTTATGAAACCCGGCGGCAGAATTAAAGCCCTTGACACAGAAAAAAAATGGCATTTTATTCCCGATGTCGCGTTAGCTGCAAATCTTAGCGCAGGGGAAAAAGTTCAGGCGAAAGCGGGCGTTATTCTTGGCGCGGTAAAAGAAACCGAGAGCATCACTTGTAAAATAATGATGCCGCCTGATTTTTCAAATTCACAGCAGAGTTTTATAACTGAACTTACTAAAGAAGGCGATTATAACATTTTAGAAAAAATAGCCAAGGTTAATAATACAGTTGACGTTCCGATTGCGCAGTGGTGGCCTGTCCGCCTTCCGCGTCCCATTAACGGGCGGCTTGCGATGGATAAACCGCTGATTACAGGCGAGCGCGTTATCGACATTTTTTTTCCATTGTCAAAAGGCGGGACTGCTGCTATCCCAGGCGGATTCGGCACGGGAAAGACAATGACTCAGCACGCTGTGGCAAAGTGGTGCGACGCCGATGTAATTATTTACATTGGATGCGGCGAGCGCGGCAATGAAATGACAGATGTTCTAACAGAGTTCCCGCTTCTTACAGATCCGCGCACAGGCCGAAGCCTTATGGAAAGAACTCTGTTAATCGCGAACACTTCTAACATGCCTGTCGCCGCGCGTGAGGTGTCAATTTACACAGGCGTAACGCTTGCCGAGTACTACCGCGATATGGGCTACCATGTCGCAATCATGGCGGATTCCACAAGCCGCTGGGCCGAAGCGTTACGTGAACTTTCCGGGCGGATGGAAGAAATGCCTGCCGAAGAGGGATTCCCCGCCTATCTTCCGACTCGGCTTGCGGAATTTTACGAACGCGCAGGAAGGGTTCGCACGCTTTCAGGCGCTCAAGGATCAATTTCGATAATAGGAGCTGTTTCTCCCCCGGGCGGCGATTTTTCCGAGCCTGTAACTCAGCATACAAAAAGATTTATCCGCTGTTTTTGGGCATTGGACAGGGACCTTGCAAACGCGCGCCACTACCCCGCTATCAGCTGGACAGACAGCTATTCCGAATACGCCGATGAAGTGCGTCTTTGGTGGGAAGAAGTTTATCCTTCATGGGCGCAGATTCGAAAATCATGCCTTGATCTTTTAAAACAGGATCAAAGGTTATCTGAAATTGTAAAATTGATCGGAGCCGATGCTCTTCCTGATGAGCAGAAATTAATTCTATTAACATCGCAGATTATTAAAGACGGTTTTCTTCAGCAGAATTCATTTGATGATGTTGATATGTTCTGCGTTCCAGAAAAGCAGGTGCGTCTTTTAAAATTGATCATGGAATTTCATGAACGAGCCGCGGCCTGCATCAAAGGCGGCGCTCCAATGACAAAAATAACCGAAACAAAATTAAAGGAAGGACTATCCCGCCTTAAGAGCACGGTAAAAAATGACGAGCTTGAAACCCTTGATTCATTTGAAAAAAACATGCTTAACTTGTTTGACGATCTTGAACGCGCGTATCGTTTAACGTCCCGGAAAAATACAGAGGCGCAAATATGAGAGGAATCGAATATAAAGGATTATCGCGTATTGAAGGTCCTGTAGTTATCACATCGCACTGCCGCAACATCGGCTTTAACGATATGGTCGCAGTTTACGGCAGGGAAGGAGAAAAGAGGCTCGGTCGCGTTCTTGATTTAAGCGAAGACTGGGCTGCCATTCAGATTTTCGGAAATTCCACAGGACTTTCCGCCGATGATTCGCGCGTTGAATTCTTGGATAAGCCGATGGAACTGCGCGTAGGCACGTCTCTTTTAGGTCGCGTCTTTAACGGACTTGGAGAGCCTATTGACGGATACTCCGATATTTATTCATCCAAAGCTCTTGATATTAACGGCCTTCCTATTAACCCTTATGCAAGAACATACCCGCGCGATTTTATTCAGACAGGCGTTTCATCGATAGACGGAATGAACACGCTAATCCGCGGCCAGAAACTCCCTATATTTTCAGGTAACGGCCTTCCGCACAACCGCCTCGCCGCGCAGATTGTCCGTCAGGCGAAAATTCTTTCAGCTAACGGTGATTCTTCCGCGCCGCAAAATCAAAGTCCGCAGCCGCAGCAGTTTGTAATTGTTTTCTGCGCGATGGGTGTTAAAAATGACGTCGCAAGGTTCTTTTTAGATGATTTTGAACGCTCAGGGGTATTATCCAATGTTGTAATTTTTCTTTCCCTTGCGGACTCTCCTTCTCTTGAACGGCTTATCGCTCCAAGATGCGCGCTTACCGCCGCGGAGTATCTTGCATACGAAAAAAATAAACACGTTCTTGTTGTGATGACCGATATGACCAACTACTGCGAAGCGTTACGTGAAGTTTCTTCGATACGCGGTGAAGTTCCAAGCAGGAAAGGCTACCCGGGCTATCTTTACTCAGACCTTGCATCGCTTTATGAAAGAGCGGGAAAAATTAAGAACTCATCAGGTTCTATCACGCAGATTCCGATCCTTTCGATGCCAAATGACGATATAAGCCACCCAATCCCTGATCTTTCAGGTTATATAACAGAAGGGCAGATAGTTCTTGAGCGCGAACTTTTTCAAAGAGGAATTTATCCGCCTGTCGCCGGCCTTCCGAGTCTTTCGCGATTAATGAAAGACGGAATCGGCGAAGGTATGACACGCGAAGATCACAAGGATGTTTCAAGCCAGCTTTTCGCCGCTTACGCGAAATTAAAGCAAATCAGAAACCTTGTTTCGATAATCGGCGAGGAAGAATTGTCAGATAACGACAGATGTTATCTGAAATTCGGCGAAAGATTCGAACAGGAATTTTTATCGCAGGATGAATACGAAAACCGCGATATAGGTACAACGCTTAACATTGGCTGGAATGTTTTAAAAGAACTTCCCAAGGAAGACTTACTGCGGGTTAAAAAAGAGTACATAGAAAAATATATGAAGTAATGGTAACAGTCACCTGTACTTCACTCCATAGCAAGCGAATCAAGTCTTTCAAGCGCCCAGTAGGTGTATTTGCGAATTCTTGAATCGGGGTCTTCTTTTAATTTTTCCAGTATTTCTCGGCTGTGATCGGTTTTTAGTTTTTCAAGTGCCCTGACAACGCATACCCGCACTTCCTGATCGGGGTCTTTTGCAGCTAACACAAGACCGCGGAAAGCCGGGAGCGTATCCATTAAAGAAAGCAAAAACGCGGCTTCTCTTCTTGTTTCAACTTTTCTGTCTGAAAGCCTTCTTATTGTTTCATCAATAAAACCGGTTTCTTCCAGTATTTTTACAAGATACGGTTTAATGGAAGCCACTTCGTCTTTCAGGATTTCCACAATCTGCGGTTCGGCTTTTCTTCCCTGCGCGCGGAAAACAGGAATTAACTTTTCGCGTAACGGCGGCTCCGCGTCTTTAAAGATATCAATCAACTGAGTGATATCCTTGCGCGTTACGCGCATAGAAAGCGCTTTTTCCGCTTGTTCACGCAGGTCATCATTTGAATCCAGCGTTGAAACAAGAATAGGAATGCCTTCCGCTCCCGCCGCTTGTCCTAATCCTCCGATAATGCCTGATTTAACTGCGTCTGTTTCATTTGGATCGGCGATAATAGTTTTTAATATATCAAGGGCGGCGGAATTGCCGTGCACTGCGATAACCTGCGCTGTAGCAAGGCGAACCCTTTCTATCGGATCGCGCAGCATTGATGTCTCCTGATTAAGCAGTTTTATTTCACCAAACCCAAGAAGGGCCTTTATTGCCGCTACCCTCACATCAGGATCGACATCTTTTAATGAAGCGCGTATTTCTTTCATAAAGCTGTCATTTTTTACAACTGGTAAAATGGAAATAATGTATGAACGAATCTTCGCGTCAGGGGAAGAAAAAAGCGATCTTGCCTTTTCTTCAAACATATCCGAAGGATATTCGGCTATGATCTTCGCGAATTCATTTGTATCTTCCGACATTAAAACAGGAAGGCTTTCTAAAATTCTTTGAAGACAGAAAGGAAGCTTAAGCCTTCCTAAAATTTTTAACGCACAAATACGGACTATATGAGGATGATTTGAACGCGCAGCGTTTAATATATCGAATACTTCAGGTAAAATAATGTCCGCGTTAAATGTTCCAAGAAGAATAATAAGTTCTTCACGTAACGGAAAATCAATATTTTTGATAGAACGGAAAAGCGCCGGAGTAAAAAGCGCCTGTTCCTGCATGGGGATATTTTTCAAAAGCATTTCAAGATACGCCTTGTCGTTCCCCCTTTTTAAAAGTTCTTCAAGCAGTATTTCAAATGATCTGACATTTCCGCCTGTAATTACAGCTTCCAGTGTTTTTAAATAAATTTCTTTTAAACCTGGATCAGGTCTTTTATCGGCGAAGAACGCGAATACTTTTTTCTCCAGATTGCAGATATGTTCCTGTATGCCAATAGCGGTTTTCTGCGCGTTTAAAGGAGCGGCCGCCGCAAGCAGCCTTGAAGCGATCAAAAGAGGAGCGCCGTCCGCGCTCTGATAATCGCATAAAAATCTGGAAACATTTACTTCCATCGCTTTAGTTAAAACAGAAACAGTGTTGTCTATTGAGACATTGTCTTCTATGGCGTTTTTTGAAAGAAGAGAGCCGAGAAATCCGCATTTTTGTAAAAACACAGCCGCAGGATAGCGCAATGATTTATTGCCGCTTTCACTGTCAAGACAGGACATCGCGAAAATTCTGTCTTCCTGCGAATCAGGATCAAGAAGTTCAAGAACACGCGATGTTTCTGTGTCGTTTAACGTTTCTTCCTTTGGATTGTAAAGGTCTTTAAATTCTTTGGCGATTCGTTTACGGGAGGCTTCGCGCACTTCATATACAGGATCATGAATCAATTTATCCCATAAGATTTGCCATGTTTTTTCTTTTTCAAGCGAAATGTTTTCTGTAAGAATTTTTCTTATTAAAGAATGAGGATCTTTAAGTCCGTCTTCTGTCATTCTTTCTGGAAGAACATCCGCATCCGTCTTTTGGCCGTATATTAAAACTTGATACGCGAAATAACGCGAGTACCATTCAGGCTCCCCTGTTAATTCGCGGAAAAGCTCAGTATTATTATCAAAAAAGCCCAATCCAAGAGTAGAATCAAATTTCTCGCCCCTGCATGTTTCCGCTAAAAGCCTTATAACCTTTTCATCTCCTTCGCTTTTCATCCATGTTTTAAAAACTTTCGCAAGCCTTTGGTTTTTTCCCGCCGCGGTAAACGCATTAAAAAGATTCGACTGCGGGCAGTATAAAAGGACGCGTTTTAAATCTTTTACGTTAGGAGATTTAGAAGAAAGAAGCTTTTGCACCCATTTATCAGCAAGCCCTGTTTTACGGACAACTAAAGGTCCCATTTTCCTTGAGTATCTTTCCATGCGTTTTGAATAACGCATAAGTTTTTTTGGCGGATAATGATTCTGAAAGCTTTTGATTGCCTGTACCGTCTGCGCGTCATTCTTTGCGTTAATTATTTTCTTTAACCTTGATTTAAAAACTCTTGTGTTTATATACCAGATTATAAAAATAACTAAAACAATTAATACTACCGGGACCCCGATATAAAGCCAGAGAGGCAAATCAATCCCGAACAGCGAATCAAGATAATTTTTCATATAACGCTCCTATTTCATTCCTGTAACATTGTATATTTTAACCGGTTTTTCTTTTCCTTTAACACGGACAGGCGGTCTTTCTTCGCAGCGGAACTGATCGTTTAGCTGCGTCCATGTAGAATGTGACACAATAATTTCATCAGCGCCAGCTACTCCTTCAAGGCGCGAAGCAAGATTGACAGTATCGCCTATTACAGAATAATCCATCCTCTGCATGCTTCCAAGATTTCCCGCGACAAGCGGACCTGTGTTAATCCCGATCCCTATCCGCAGCCTTGAAGCTCCTTTTTTAAAAAATTTTCTTTTAGCCGATCGCACTGTTTCCTGTATTTCAAGCGCGCAGGAAACAGCATGAAAAGCGTCGCCTTTTTCTGGCATCATTGGAACGCCCCAGACAGCCATAATGCAGTCGCCTATAAATTTATCTATATAACCTTTATGAAGAACAACTTTTTCCACCGCGTCGCTGAAGTATTCATTTAATATTTCGATAATTTCTTCTGGCTCTCGGCCTTCTGAAAAACTTGTATATCCGCGGATATCGGCAAAAAAAACTGTAGCAACTCTTTTATCGCCGCCAAGGTTTATCGCGTCCGGGGTTTCCATCAATTTTTCCATAACCTCATTTGACATATAACGCGCGAACATATCTTTAATGATCCTGCGCTCTTCGCTTACCGCCTGCACAGTCTGCTTTAATTCCTTTTCGCGGGTTTGATTTGTAAACAGCAGCGTCAGCCCTTCTTTTTTACCGCGCGGCGTTTTTAAAGGCGATACATTTAACGAGTAGTCAATTTCCTTCTTCGCGTTTTTAAAAATTCCTTCAAGACCGATAATTTCATTTCCTTCATCCAGGCTGTTCGCTATTGTTTTCAGAGTTTTTCCAGAAAGCGTATTTTTAAAAGCGTTATCAAAACTGCGGCCGATATCATCTTCCTTTAAACCCATTGAAGCAGAGGCGGCTTCGTTAAAATAATAAATATGCCCGTAAGCGTCTGTTGTTACAATCATATTTGTCATCGAATTAAAAACATTTTCCTGATACCTTTCCAGCGAATCTATTTTTCTTGATGATTCGCGAGTTTGATCAAAAAGCTTTGATGTCTGCATCGCGCCGCCTGCGAGTTTCGTGTAACAATCAAGAAAATGAAATCTGGCTTTGTTAAAAAAACAAGCGTTTTTTGAAGCGGCGAACAAAACGCCGATTTCCCTTGGAGCGCTTATTATCGGAAGCGCCATCCCGCTTTTCATTTCAGGATTTATCAGGATTTCTTTTAAATATTCAGGAATATATTTTTTACCATCTTCGTGTTTATTGTTAAAAATCAGAGCCTCCCTGCAGTCTCTTAAAAAAATAATAAGCTCGCTGTCCGCGTTTATAATTTCCGGAACCTGATATCTTCCTCTTTTATAATAAAGTTTTAAATTGCTTTTTTTATCATCCGGATCAGATAGCGTGTAAAAAACGCAAAGGTCTGTATGCGCAATATCCTGCGAGTGTTCAACAAAACTGTTTACAAGGTCCTTAAAATTCCTTTCTTTTGCTAATAACGCCCCCGCCTTTACAAGGTCCTGTTCAGAAGGAAGATTAAAATCAATCTTTACAGAAGAAGAAAGCGGCTTTTTTTTATAAAGCGGGTTAAAAGGAAATGTCATAATATGTTATTATACTATAGAACAGGTTTTTTAGGGATAAAAGATACAGCAATTAAAGCAATAAGCGAGCAAATATAAGGAAAGGCAAGCATGAAATCGGCAGGAATATTCCAAAAACCCTGTGCGTAATTTGAATACGCTTCGGCTGACGCGAACACAAAAGAAGCCGCAAGAATGCCAAATGGTTTTTTTAAACCAAGAAAAATAACGGCAAGGGCAATCCATCCCTTTCCAGCGGACATACCAGGAACATAAGCGCCAAGATTCAAACTTAAAAATGAGCCGCCAAGACCGCAGAAAAAACCTGATATCAATACAGCGGTTGTTATGTAAAATTGCGGCTTTATTCCAAGTGAAACAAGAGCGTCCCGGTCATTATTACAGGCTCTAAGCCTGTAACCAAACGGAGTTTTATAGATTATAACCCACGAGACTAACAATAGCATTAATCCCAGAATAATGAATAAATTAAACAGCATGGATGTTTTTAAAGTATTTTCATTTAAAAAATCCAGCGCAACCACTCCTTTTGTATTAAATATTTTTTCTGATAAAATAGCGCATAACCCCCCTGATAAAAGATTGACAGCTAGTCCTGTTATAAACATATCAGCGCGGAGTTTAAAAACGGAAAACGCCTGCAGGGCACAGAGAATCACTGCCGAAATCACCGCGCATATTACAGAGGCTGCAATACTTCCTGTCAGAGAAAAAATTGTTAACGAAGAAAAAGCTCCGGCAAGAAGCAGTCCTTCAAGAGCTATGTTAAGAGTTCCGGCAAGAGCGGGAAACATTCCTCCTATTGACGCGAAAAAAACAGGAATCATAATAGTTATGGAACTTTTTAAAAATAATATAAAACCTTCCATTTTATTCTTTCCTCTTTCTAAGCGGAATTAAGCTATTAAAACGGTATAAAAATATTTCTTTTAATGAATTATTTTTTACTAAATAACTTGTAGACAGAATGAAAATGACCGCTTGAATTATATGCGCTATTTCATAGGCAAGATCAGTATTCTGCGTTGCGATTCTTGCTCCGCTGCTAATCCATGAAAGAAAAAGAGCGCATGGAAGCGCCTTTAAAGGAGAAAAACCGGAAAATAAAGCAGCAGTCAGCGCGCTCCATCCCAGCCCTGAAGAGAATTCTTTTATAACAGCGTAATGAGTTCCAAAAACAACGAGGCTTCCTGCGATTCCGTACATAAAACCGCTTAATGCCATCGCAAGCACTGTATTAATTTTTATGTTAATCCCTCCGTAACGCGCAAACATCTCATTCAATCCTGTGATTCTAAACCGGTATCCTGTTTTTGTGTTATACATAAAAAAATGCGTAATCATCACTAAAACTAAAGCAAAATAAATACTGATATTCAACCCGGAGGGCTTTAATATCAGTTGAAGCCTCATGTTATCTGCAATTTTTTTTGTGGACAAAAGCGATGTCTGCGTATCCATAAAAGGGCCTGTAACAAGGTAATTGATGATTGGAATTATCGCGCATGATAAAAGAAATGAAGTGATAAGCTCATTTGTTTTCCATTTTGCTTTGCATAAACCGCAGAATGCCGCCGCGGCGCCTGATATAAGAGAGCCTGCGGTAATCGCGATAACGGCGGCTAATACCGCGGGAAGAAAGGAAGCCTCCTGCGAAAGATGCAAAGCAATTACAGCGGAAACAAACGCGCCAAGATAGACCTGCCCTTCGCCGCCAAGATTAAGGCTTCCCGCTTTCATAGCGATAATTATTCCAAGAGCGCCAACAATCACAGGGACAGAAGAGTTAAGCATATTTCCAAAATGAAATATACTGCTAAATGGGCCGATAAAAAAATAATAAAGCGTATCTGAAGGAGTTTTGCTTAACATACAAACTAAAATAATTATTAATAAAATTGATGTTAGAGGTATAAAAATTATGGAGAAAATATATAATTTAGAAAATATGTTTTTAAATTTATTCATTCTTAATTCTTCACTCCTAATTCCTAATTCCACATTCCTCATTAAACACTCCGCATTGCATACTTCTTCCTATTTTTTCTTTTAATAAATTGCTGTTGTCATTTTGATAAATACCGGCGATTTTTCCTTTGTACATAACCATAATTCTGTCCGCAAGCGATAAAATTTCATCCAAATCCGTTGAAATCAAAATAACCGCAGCGTTTTTTTCTTTTAATTTTACTATTTCCTTCATAATAAAACTGCCTGACGCCGCATCAAGCCCCCATGTCGGCTGAGAAAAAACAATATAATCTTTTAATCTGTCAATTTCCCTTGCAAGAATCAGTTTTTGCAAATTGCCGCCGGATAGCGCAGACGCTTTCTTTCTAATATCAGGGGCATCTATAATATATTTTTTAATAATTTCTTCTGAATATCTATAATTTTCTTTTTTAGATTTTTTATAATTATTTATTATTATATTTTCATAAATTGCCGCTTCCTGCGCGCTTCCCACTTTAATTCTATCAGCGGGAACATAGGAAAGTCCGTGGCGGCGAAGCGATCCTTCACTCTTATATGTGATGTCATTGTTTTTATAATAAATATTTCCGGATACCGGATGAAGAAAACCGCCAAGCACAGCCTCGATTACTCCAAGACCGTTTCCGCTGACGCCCGCGAATCCTAATAATTCGCCTTTATAAACATTAAAGGAAATATTGTCCAAAAGAGGCTGTTTCTGCCTCTTTCGCATAACGGTAACATTATTAAAAACAATAAGCGGCTCTTTACATGGCTCTTTTTTAACATGATCTTCAAAACCAAAAACAGGATTTTTATCTCCCATCATAAGCTGTGTTATATCATCTATATCAATTTCACTAACATTGCGTATCCCTTTTAGCTCGCCGTTTCTAAGAACCGCAACCCTGTCGCTGATTTCTTTTATCTCATGGAGTTTATGCGTTATCAGAATAATTGATTTACCGTTTTCTTTAAGCGTCCTTAATGTTTTAAAAAGCGACCGGCTTTCATACCCGGTTAAAATTGACGTAGGTTCGTCCAAAATAATTATATCGGCGTTTTTCTTCCCCGCGCTTTGCTGAAAGTAAAGAATACGGCAGATTTCAAGCTGCTGCATCTCGCCAAGAGATAAATCCTTTACAAAAGAATCCGCTTTAATGGAAAAATTATTTTCTTTTATAATATTATCAAGGATTTCCTTTGCTTTTTTACTGTCAAAAAAAAATCCGAATTTTCGCGGCTCATTTCCCATAACAACATTTTCAGCGGCTGTAAATTCAGGGAACAGCATGAAATGCTGGTGAACCATTCCGATATTTCCGTTAATAATAACCTCGCCAGAATCTTTTTTTTCAAGGCCGCACAGGATTTTCATTAATGTTGTTTTACCTGCTCCATTCTCTCCGGCAATGCATAAAATTTCTCCTTTGCGAAGATCGAGTGTTATATTATTATTAGCTTTCTTGCTGCTTCCGGGGTATTGCTTGCAAAGATTTCTGACTTCGGCTGCTGTCGTCATTTCATTGAATCAAAAAACGCTTCAAACTTTTGCCGGATATCGGCGGGGAGGCTGGCATAATTTGGATCATCAAAGTAAAAACCTAAATAACCTTCTTTTACTCCCAAAGACTGCGAAATGCCGTAATGTATATTTCCCGCAAGAACGTCATTGAGGATTTCTGTTATAAGTTTTTTTTGTTCCATGATACCGCAACCTACAATGTATCCGGCGGCAAGATTATACGCGTTTATGTTATACCAGACTAAATACGCGTTTCTTTCAACAGCGGTTTTTATAAGGCCCTGAGCTGCGCCGCCTGCGATCGCTGTAAACACATCAACCCCTGAGTTCATCATAGCTGCCGCAAGTTCCGCAGCCTTGTTCGCGTCCGCCCAAGAGCCGACTACGCGAAAATCAAGTTCAATCTGAGGGTCGGCGTATCTTGCTCCTTCTAAAAAACCGGGAATCATTTCCAAGCTTAAAAGAGGATATTCCTGCGCGGCGATAAAGCCGATTTTTTTTTCGGCGTTAGCATACGGCATTTCGCTTGCGGTAATAAGACCGGCAAGATATCCAAGGAAAAGCGATTGATCGTACTGCCTGTAGCTGTAAGTCCTTATCTGCGGATTGCCTTCATATTGTGCGTCCGTTATAATAAACTTCTGATCCGGAAATAACGCGCAGATATTCGCGCAGATTTCAGGAAGGGAAGGATTTGAACCGATTACAATATCGTACTGACCGCCTGAGATCATTTCAGCTAATTGCTGTTCCCATAACGCCTGATTCATTCCCGCTTCATAAATTTTTACGCTGACCTGCGGATGACTTTCCGCAAACTCAAGCGCGCCCTCGGCCATCATTTCATAAGTCGGGCTTCCCGCTGTTACGCCTGTTATAAAAACAAGAATGGAAACAGAGCCTTCCGCTCTCTGCGGATCGTTTTTACGGCATCCGGCTGTAAAAATCAATGTTAAAAGCAAAAGTGATAAAAATAATTTTTTCATAATCAACTCTTTTTAATATTTCTTTTTTGAATATACTGCTCAAATAAATCATCATAAATACTTTTATTTTTTAAATCAGGATCATACGTTTTTTCTGTGCGGCACATTGCCTTTGACGCTTCTTTGAAAGATGAAAATTTACCGATAAAGCAGGCGCCTATTACGGCAAGTCCCAAAAGTTCCGCGTCTTTATGAATGCCTGTAAGCACCTGTTTGCCTGTAATATCGGCTTTTATCTGATTAAGTTTATCGCAGCCGGCAAGTCCTCCTGTTACGTGAAGCCGGCTTATACTGCCTGACTGCTCCATTACATTAATAACATCCCTTATGGCGTAACCAATGCTTTCAAGAATTGAATTCGCAGCCTCGCTGCGCCCTGCGCAAAGGGTTATTCCATGCCACGAAGCCTGTATTGAAGCGTCCCATAACGGCGCCCGCTCCCCTGCAAGATACGGAAGAAAAACCATTCCTTTGGATCCCGGTTTGCTGATTTTGGATAGCGTTATAAAATCGTTAAACGATCTTACTCCTAACATATTTCTTGCCCAATCAATCGCGGCTCCTGTAGTATTTATAATTCCGGAAAGATTCCAATGCGGTTTTACAGGATGAGCGTAAGACATAAGTCTTTCGTCCATAACACGATCAGCAGTGCATAAATTGATGCCCTCAGACGATCCGCTTCTGTCGCATACCTGTCCGGTTTCTGTTACTCCGCTTCCCAATATCGCCGCGAAAAAGTCAGGGCCTCCAGAAATCACAGGCGTATCTTTGGAAAAACCGAAAAATTGCGCGGCGGAAGGCATAAGCGCGCCGAATCGATCGCCTGGTCTTATAAATGGAGGAAACTTCGCGGCATCAAGTTCAAGAGAAACAAGAGCGTTTTCATTCCAGAACCAGCGGTCAAATCCATCGCAGGGAAAAACTGTTTTCGCCTGCCCTGTCAGCGCGTATGCAAGAAATTCCGGACATCCAAGAAAATGTTTTGTTTTTTTATACAGATCGTTTTCATCATTTTTTATATAGAATATTTTTGGAAGAAAAAAACCAGCGTCGACAAATCCGCCCATTACATTTTTTATTTTTTCCTGATATTTGACGGCGCGGTGATCAAACCAAAGCCGCGCTTTATCAAAAGAGACTTCAAATCTGCCGGAAAAAAAAGATTCGCTTAAAACCGGCACTAAACTTGGACCGTTGCCGCTTATAATTATCGCTTTAACAGCGTCAAAATTATTTAAGTTAGACTGCTGCTTAAGCTGATTACAGCTTTCGCTAAAAGCGTCAAGCCAGATATTCGGATCAACTTCGTGCTTTAACCCCTCAACAGGCGATGATAACGGAATCGAAACGGATGCCAAACGGCTTTCCCTGATATCCTGTATACCAATATCCCAGAGCGCGGATTTAAAATGCGCTGTACCAATATCTATGGTTAAAAGCATATCCTCAATATTATACTATATCTTGTTAAAAAGTAACTCCCTGATTTCATGGTTTTTTTCTCTGCCTTTCTGCTCGAATCTTGTCATGGGTCTCCAGCTTTGAGGAGGAGCAAAGCCGCCGCATGAATTAAGTAAACCTTCTGTTGATGTAAGCTCAAAAAGCGCGCTATCAGCATAATCCTCCCAATCGGTAACCATAAAAATATATCCGCCTTTTTTTAAACATTTCGCTAATGTGTCTGTAAAGGGTCTTTTAATTAAACGGCGCTTATTATGCTTTTTTTTTGGCCACGGATCGGGAAAAAAAATATGAATACCGTCAAGGCTGTTATGCGGAATCATTTTTTCCAAAACAAGGACAGCGTCATATTCTATGATTTTAATATTTTTTAAATTACGTTTTTCTATTTCCCATAAAAGTTTTCCGATGCCTGGTTTGTGAACTTCGATTCCGATATAATTTTTATCAGGATTAGCCTGCGAAATTTCAGCTGTAGCAAATCCGCAGCCAAATCCGATTTCCAAAATTATGTTGTCGTTTGAAAAAATATTATGAAAATCAAGTTTATCTTCGCAAAACGGAATAATATATTCCGGCGACAGGCTTTCGTAAGCTTTTTTCTGAGCGCTTGTAAAATGCCCGGTTCTTTTCACATAACTTCGCAGCATAGTATAATTATCAGTTGATTAAAACTACATTTGTTAAGGCGCTGCAAAAATTCTCTTCGTCTTCAGCCCATAGCGCGACTGTTCTTGCCGAAGACGGCAGCCCCAGATCGGAAATATTTCCTGTAAGAGAATCTAATTTGACAGTCCTTAAATAATTCCCGGAGCTGTCGTAACATATCAATTTATTTAAGGGCCATCTTGATAAAATTATATAAGCGCCCTCTTGAATTTCAATTTCCGGAAACGGATAACGGATACTGCCGTCGTAAGTAAAACTTCGTTCGTGTTTCCCGCCTCCTTTATTATACAAAACAGCGCGGAAAACGCCGCGTGGAAGACTTCCGTCTGTGACCGCGATACTGCGCGTTCCAATCCATACAGCTCCGTCAATCGTATATGAAAGCCATTGGTCGCTTTTTATGTGCCAAAAAAGCTGAGAGCGGTCGTGATGCAAATAAATTTCGTCAAGGTTATCAATTCCGTCATCATCGTAAGGCAGGATAAAAAACGAAAAATATTCCCTTGGTCCTGATTCACCCTGATACTGAATCAGCTGTATAAAACCGAATGATATTTCCGGCTCCGCTGTTGAACAGGAAAAAGAGAAAATCACCGCAAGAATTATTAAACATGATTTTTTTATCATTATCTCAAATTATATATTAAAGATTTTTTTCTTTCCAGTCTTTTACTTAACAGCTTTATATACAGGCATGTCGCAATTATGCAGCGCGCCTTTGGAAATTGCAAAGCATCCGATTCCTGCCGCTAATTCCCAAAGCGATAACACAAGTAATCCAAAAATAAAACCAAATCCTTCTGTAGCCGCGATACCTGTAACCGCGGCAAGAGCAATTCCCGGAGACATTATAAGAATTACCGCAAGATAATAAATCATAATTAAAATTCCCGCGCTTAGGTTAGCTCCGATAAACCTTATAAATAAAAAATTTATTCCAAGCAATAAAAATGAAAAAAATGTAAAAGTAATAACATAAATCAGAATAAGCACTGGATTTTCTTTTAATAAAATTCCGCATATTGAAAAAATAAGGATACCTTCTGTTAAGGTTTTTATCATTATTTCCATATTGCTCCATATAATCTTCTTAAATGAAGACTGTGGAATCATATAGATATAATGAGAATAAATTTCCTTTAATCCGCGGCCTGTACCGATTAAAAATACATGAGCCCACATAAGCATCATAAAAACAACAAAACAATCTTTTAATATGAAGGAAAAAACTACAGCTCCAATAATGAACATCATCGACGTATGGTCTAAAAATCCAAAACGGTTTTGCCTGAAGCTTTCCCTTAAATGCTTGCCGAAAAGAGCGCTTGCACCCGATCCTTTTATGCCTGTCTTTGTCACCTTAACATTTTTTTTTGTAACAGTCGCGGCGGCTATATCGCCTTCTGCAAGCGCGCGTTTCTTTTCATACGCTGTTTCTGTAGCGACAAGAACATCTTCATAATAATCGGGATTGGAAAGCATAATATAAACGATGATTCCTGCTCCCAAAAGCAGATTAAGGAATAAATATAAAAAACCGGTAGAAATATTTCCGGAAAAAAAAGCGGTTAACGCACTTGATGTCCATCCTGCGACAGGGATTAATTTTAGAAAGGGCGAGGCAGCGGCCGTTTCCAGAGTTAAGATAAAATCTCTGGTACTCATATATTGAATAACCGCAGATATAACTAAAGGCAGGAGGATAGTTACAGAGATTAATTTAACAATCCGCCTTCTTAAAATATTCCCGTTAGATAAACTGTAAATTAAAAGCGAAACTATTGTTAAAACAATTACGCTTAATATGAAACATCCGAAAATTAACAGAATGCCGTCAAATCCTATTCCAAAGCCGGCAAGCGAGCTTGTTTGAAATAAAATAAAAAATCCCGCAAGAAAAGCAGTCTTTGCGGTTTTTATAACTCCGTAAATTAAAATTCCGCGCGAGTTTACAGGAGAGACAAAAAGCAGGTTAACATCATTCATATCAAAGATCACATTCCCGTTAGAAAGACCGTTTAAAACAGCAATAATTGTAAAAATTGCGATAAATAAAAAAATTATTATTGTAAACCAGAAAATCGGCGCATAGTTTTCTATGTGCTGCCTTGAAAAAGTTGTTATTAAAATAATGCCAGCAATCAGCGCTATAACAATACTGTATAGAATAATTTTCCCCGGGTTTCTTAATAATTTCTTAAAACTATTTTTTGCGCTTTTAAAAATTATATAAAAAAGAGCTTTCATTTTTTTTCACCTTCTGTGATGTCAAAATAGACATCCTCAAGGGTTCTGCCTTCGGGCATTTCCTCGCGGCGGCAGACTGCGGCTATCTGTCCGTTTTTCATAATGTAGGTGACATCCCAGTTTTCTTCCACGCTTTCTATAATGTGAGTGCTTACCAAAAGAGAGCACCCTGAATTTTTTAAATCTGTTATCATCGATTTAATTTCCCTTATTCCGTGCGGATCAAGACCGACTAACGGCTCGTCAAGGATCACTGCTCTTGGTTTTGGAAGCAACGCGCAGCATACATTTACTTTTTGCTGCATTCCTTTGGAAAGCTCTTTACCAAGCTTTGCGGATTTATCTGCCATTTCAAAACGCTCAAGGAGTTCCTGCGCCGGCTTTTGCCAGTTATCAAGTCTGTACGCTTTTGCTATAAACTCAAGATGTTCCCAGACTGTCAGCATCGGATACAATACAGGAATTTCCGGGACATAGCCAAGAATTTTTTTTGCTTCAATATCGTGATTATTATAATCGCCGATCTTAATTCTTCCTTCAAACCTTAGAAGCGCGCAGATTGATTTTATCAGTGTCGATTTTCCCGCTCCGTTAGGACCCAGTAAAACCGCAAGCTCGCCGTTTTTTATCGACAGGCTGATATTTTTATTAGCGGTAAATTTCCCGTATCGTTTTGTCACATTTGTTATTGAAATCATAGAGGGATATCCTTTTTATTGAATTATTTGATACAATCATAGCATGATACTTTGGTTTGCGACAAATAACAAGCATAAGAAAGATGAGCTGCAATCCTGCATAAATAAATATTTACAGGATATTATTGTAAAAATTCCATCCGATGAAGATATCGTTTTTGATCCGCAGGAAACAGGCAGCGACTTTTGTGAAAATTCGCTTTTAAAAGCAAGAGAATTGCACACGCTTCTTTTTAAAAAAAGAAATATATGCGATCCTGTGTTAGCCGATGATTCGGGGCTTTGCGTCGACGCGCTTGACGGAAAACCCGGAGTATTATCCGCCAGATACGGATTTACAGACGGAAAAAAAATTGAAAGCGGCAGGCAGAATTTAATGCTGCTTGACGAACTAGGCGATAATCCAAACCGGAGCGCGCGTTTTGTCTGCGCGATGACTTTTCTTTACAGCTTTAGCCGGTTTATTATCGCGCAGGAAACAATCGAAGGGGAAATTGTAACAAAAGACAAAATTAAAGGAGAGGGGGGCTTTGGCTACGATCCAATATTTTATGTTCCGCAAAAGAAAGTCACCCTTGCTGAAATTTCTACAGAAGAAAAAAATAAAATAAGCCATCGAGGCAAGGCAGTAAAAATAATCTGTAAACATTTATGTCAATGCAAAAAGTAAAAAAAAGTTTTTATAATAACGATCTGAACGAACCTCAAAACCAGGCTGTAACAGCGCTTGAAGGCCCTGTTCTAATTATAGCGGGCGCCGGTTCAGGTAAAACAAGAGTTATAACTTACCGCATCGCGCACATGCTTGAAAAAGGAATCCCGCAGTCAGCGATATTGGCTTTAACTTTTACAAATAAAGCGTCGCGGGAGATGGAAACGCGGGTAAAGCAGCTAACTGGAAAAAAACTTCAAAGCCTTACCATAAATACGTTTCACGCGTTTGGGCTGAGAGTAATTAGGGAATGTTCCGATATCCTTGGGTACAGAAAAAATTTTTCAATTTATGATGAAACCGATAAGATATCGCTTATTAAGGAATCGCTTCGGGAAGTTAAAATGTTTCATTTTACAGTGGAAAATCAAAAAGATAATTTTTACGCGTTAAGCCAGTATTTTTCAAAAATAAAAACAGGCTTAATTGACGACTTTAAGGATCATCCTGAGTTAAAACCGGTTTATGAAGAATACAACCACGGACTAAAGATTTATAACTCTCTTGATTTTGATGATCTTCTGACTCTTCCATTGGAATTATTTAAAAATGATCCTGATACGCTATTAAAGTACAGGCAGAAATTCAGATACTTCCTTGTCGATGAATTTCAGGACACAAGCCTTATTCAGTATGAACTACTAAAATTGCTTACAGACAGCGAACGCGCGAATATCTGCGTTGTAGGCGATGATGATCAGTCAATTTATTCATGGAGGGGAGCTAATTACGGGAATATTCTTCTGTTTGAAAAAGATTTTCCCGGCAGGGTTGAAATTAAACTTGAACAGAATTACCGCTCTACTTCCACAATTCTGGAAGCGGCTAACGGCGTAATTTCACATAACTTGGGCAGAAAGGGAAAAAATCTCTGGGCGGAAAAGGAAGGCGGGAAACCAATAGAGGTTTTTTATCCTGAAAATGAAACAGAAGAAGCGGGGTTTATCGCAGGCCGGATACAATCTATAATGACAAATGAAAATCTTAAATACCATGATTTCGGAGTTCTTACAAGAACCAACTCGCTTGCGCGTAACATCGAAGAAGCGTTTCTCGGTGAAAACATACCCTACAAAGTATCAGGAGGGACAAGTTTTTTCCAGCGGAAAGAAATAAAAGACATTACATCATATCTTAGAGTTATAGCTAACACAGACGATGACGTCAGTTTAATGCGGATTATTAACACGCCAAGAAGAGGAATAGGAAAGACAACAATATCCTCGTTAGGTGAAATCGCTAAAAAGAATAGCATCAGCATGTGGGACTCGGTTATCCGTCTTAATTACAGCCGCGGCACCGGACAGCAGACTCTTTTTGGTGATGGAACGCCGGTAAGGCAGTCTGCGGATAATTTCGCATCACAGAAGGAAAAAACGCAGGCCGCAGACCTTGAGGATTTTGAGAATTTAATCGAAAAACACAGAACTCTATTTTTAGAGCGCAAGGGAGAAGCTGGAAAGCCATGGAAACTTTCACAATGCGTCAGAGCGTTAGTTGAAGATATAGATTATTGGAGCTATCTTGTCATGGAACATGGAAAAGATGAAAAAAAAGCAAGGTGGAAACACAGTAATATAGAATATTTTACAAGAATGATAGAAAACTGGGAAAGCGATCCTGATAATTTCGACGCCGGTCTTTACCCGTGGCTTAATAGAATCAGTTTAATAACGCGCGATGACGGCGAAGAAGACAGCAACGGAAAAGTAAACCTGATGACAATTCACGCCGCAAAAGGTCTTGAGTTTCCAGTCGTTTTTATCGCCGGCGCCGAAGATGGTTTAATCCCCCACGAAAAAAGCGTTGAAGACGCGGAAAATGACGATGGCGGAAGCATCGAGGAAGAACGCCGTCTTTTTTATGTCGCAATCACAAGAGCAAAAGAAAAACTGTTAATTACCTGCTGTAAAAAAAGACGGCATCTTCAAAGCGTTAAAGACTGCAAGCCTTCGCCGTTTCTTTCTGAAATTCCGCAGGGATTAACTGAAATTCACGCAGTGACAAACGAAAAAGAGGCAATAAACGGCGAACAGGCTCAAAAATATATAGATAAAATGAAAGCGCTGTTTGGCTGACAGGCGGAAAACTGCCTCATAACAAATATTATTTAAACAATAACACAATCCGATAATATAATATGAAGAAATCTATTTTTGCGCTGCTCATTTTTACCGGTTTTTCGGTTCTTTACAGTCAGGATTTATCCCTTGACGCAAATGACTTGCTTTTGGAACTTCGCGCGGACGGCGGCT